>Ga0214923_10005764_pt1 | contig 14220 bp, 2 predicted proteins | sample LL1510_MetaG_FD_177993 | JGI IMG/M metagenome (GOLD analysis project Ga0214923, IMG submission 177993) | Freshwater microbial communities from Lake Lanier, Atlanta, Georgia, United States - LL-1510 | ecosystem: Environmental > Aquatic > Freshwater > Lake | place: USA: Georgia | collected 2015-10-15 | reverse complement strand
TTCTGGCCTTCTGCCACCGCGGCGGATCCCCGTCACCACTCGCGGCGGGGGGCGCGGTTATGTCGGCGGCTGTGTCCCCGTGGGTGGCGGCCTGGTTCTTTCCCTCATCCGCATGAACCGGATACTGGAAATCTCAAAATCGGACGGGGTGGCTGTAACCCAACCCGGCGTCATCACCGCGAAACTTGCGACCGCCGCCGCCCGCAAAAATCTCTTTTACCCGCCGGATCCTGCCAGCTTAAGAGAGTCCACCATCGGCGGAAATATCGCCACCAATGCCGGAGGCCCCCGTTGTCTGAAATACGGTGTCACCCGCAATTACGTGCTGGGATTGGAGGTGGTGCTCGCCGATGGAAACGTGGTTCGGCTCGGCGGCCGAACCATCAAAAACCGGACCGGCTTCGATCTCGTCGGGCTCCTGACTGGTTCGGAAGGCCTGCTCGGGGTGGTTACGGAGGCGACCCTTCGCCTTCTTCCCCTCCCCCCCGCCCGATCCGCTCTCCTGGCCGAATTCTCTTCCCTCTCCAAAGCCGCCGCTTCCGTGCAGAAAATTTTGGGATCGGGCCTTCTCCCGTGCGCTTTGGAAATCGCCGATCCCTTTACCCTCGCTACCGCCAGAAAAGCCTTCCCCCATGCCCCGAAATGCGAATCCGTCCTCATCGTGGAGTTCGACGGACAGCCCTCCGCCGTGAAGGCAGAGCTGGCGCTGGCTTCCCGACTCCTCCGGCGCTCTGCCACCCGCCTCCTGCCCGCCCACGGCGGGAAAGCCTGTGAGAATCTCTGGCGAATTCGCCGCGGCTTCAGCTATGCCCTGCGGGATACCGGGTTGGTTAAACTCAATGAGGACGTCACCGTTCCCCGTGGTCGTATCCTGGCCCTGTTCCGCCTGACCGCCCGGCTCCAGAGGAAACACGGGATTCCGATCTCCAGCTTCGGTCATGCGGGGGACGGCAACATTCATGTGAACCTCATGGCTCCGGTTGGCACCCGCCACGATGACCCTCGGATGCACCGGATCTTGGACGAACTGTTCCGGGGCGTTCTGGCCATGGACGGAGTCATCAGCGGCGAGCACGGCATCGGTCTCGCCAAAAAACCCTGGTGGCCCAAGGCAACCTCAGACCTACTCCGGGACCTTCATGCCGGAATCAAACGGGTTTGGGATCCATCCAACCACCTGAACCCCGGAAAATTTGTCTGATCGCCAAACAAAGATTCCGGGATCGCGCGCGGATCGCCGGGCTGGCGAACTAAAAAATCCCGAATTTTTGCATCCAGTGCCGCCAACTCGTTCGGGGCACGGATCCGTACACGCGTGAGATATTGGAGATCATGGAGACATGAATCTCGGGATTTTTCCGATTATGTCCGGGAAGCCAATTCCCCATTCCGCGGACGATCACACCCAGAGCAATGGATCGGTGATTTTTGGGTAACTGATATTTACTCAATATAGGGTAGAAGCCCATAGTCCACAACTACAGGTTGTGGTACTTAAGTCAATTCATTCCAAAAACTAATAGGCGGCAGTGATGCTGAGTTCCGCTCGCGATCCGGTGACGCTTCCGATCGGGGCTTGATGAAGTTGGAAGCCCCAGTCAAACCGCACGCTGAAAAAACGGTCGATATTGTAGCGCAACCCCGGTCCGAAACTCATGAGGAAGACGGTTTGCTCCGGCGTGCCGGCCACCGGTTTGATATTGCCGACAAACCCGTAGTCAAAAAATCCCAGGAACTGGATAGTGTCCTCGACCTCCTGATTGCCGAATATTTTAAAAATACTGCCCGGAGGCGTTCGGAGTTCCACGTTGAATACGTAGGCGTTATCGCCGTTGGCACAACGCTCATCGTAACCCCGCACCGTATTGTAGCCTCCCAATCCGTACTCTTCCGTCGGCATCAGGGCGGCGCTGGCCAATTGTCCGTTGAAATTCCCGGAAATCGCAAACTTGTAGGGCAAAAGGAATGTTCGGTTCAGATTAAATTTCCCATAAACGTAACTCGCACAGGAATTTGGCACCACCTGTTGAAACTGATCGGTCTGATTCCAGCTGGTGACTCCACCGGGGCTGTAAAATCCCCCCACTTCAACAGAAGTCATGCCAAGCTCATCGGGAATATCGGCGTTGTATCCGGCGGTTAGCTGGAAAATGCTGAAGGGGGCCAAGCCCGAGCCACTGAGTTGGTCCACCGGGGTGTTGAAAACCAAAAAGGCGTTCGAGGATTGTTTGAAGTCCAGACCGGCATAAAAGGCATGACTTACCGGATCCAAGGTCGGCAAGGGGACATTGTATCGTCCGCTCATCTGCCAGCTGTCACCCACCAGACTCTGGTTGGAGTCATAAACGGACTTGGATTTTGTATAGCTGCCAAAAATGTTGAAGGTGTTTCTCCAGGGCAAGGGGATCAGGTAGGAGCCCGAATAGGCATTCATGGAGTTAAATAAATCCTTCCACGCAGTCGTGTATTGAAAGCCAACCTGATGATCCAGACTGAAAAGGTTGCCGAGATTCATACCCAGGGACTGACGGTTTTTCCCGGTGATATCGATGCCGTAATCGTCAAACGTCGTATAGACGCGGAAAGGCAAACGGTCCTTCACGTCCAAAACCAGATCCGTGGTCCCCTCCTTTTCGCCAGGCTCAAACTTCAGGTCGACTGTCCGGAACGGATTGGTGTTCAGCCAGTTGACATCGTCTTGGAGTTGGTTGGCGTCAATCTTGTCGCCTTCGCGCAGTTTGACTTCGTGGCGGATATTTTCGGGCCGGAACCAGCGTGCCTTCTCCACCTTCACCCTCCCCACCCGCGCCTCAATCGCCAGAATTTGAATCACCCCGTCCTTGACCGTCTGTTGGGGTACAATGACATTGACCACGGGAAAACCCTGCTCACGGAAGTAGTTGATGACATCCCGGGTAATTTCATCCAGGACCGCCAGGGTTACGGGTTTGCCAAAATACTTCCCCAACCGCTCGGCAAACTCCGTTTTTCTTAGAATTTCAGAGCCCGCCGACACGCCCCGTACGCCGCTGATTCCTTCGGTTTGGATCTGGTCTTCCTTTTCCACAAACACCAGACCCACGAGTTCCGAGGTGATTACGGCCTCCCGTCCCCTGCCCACCCCTGCAGGCGGCTCCACGCGGGGCAGGGTTTGCACAGAGCCAGGTTTTCCTGGCGCAGGACTCGGGGCGATGTCCTGGTATCCTTGGCCAAACTGGACACTTGGAGCAGATGACCGATTTGGGATTAAACTGTCTTGCACTTGTGCTTCGGACAAAAGGGGAAGCCCAAAAAAGACAATTCCACCACATATAGTTAAATATGTACTCCTCGCCCCCATTACCTGTGAGGCTCGTCTCAATAAAAAGTGCCACAAGACCAACCTGTAATTACCAACAACAACTTGTTGAAAGTTTTTTAAGAATATCGCAAACGGAAGTTATTTACACTATTTAGGGTAAAAAACCAGACGCCGCGGACGCATTCCGTGAAAATATTATCCGGCCAAACGCCGCAACTTGCCTTGGCCCGCACGGGCTAAAATAGCCCCCCAAATATTACCGGCTTTGCGCGACCGGAACAGATATCATACCCACCTCGGCCTCCATCCGCTCCTGCTCCAGGATCTGCTTCGCATCCATCGCCACCGAACGAACCTTCCCCGACCTTAAAATGCGTGTGGCATCCCCTCTTTCCGATTTAACCGCCAGTGGTTGTCCCTGCAGAAATACCTGCGCCGTGGGAGCCGGGCTTTGCGGCGCCTTGACTCCGGCTTGCGGGATTTCGCCCTCGGTAGGGAGGCCAATTTCCTCGCTTTGACCACTTTCCCGCTGCAGGAGGACGCGGGCTGCCTGCCGCCGCAATCCCGATTCATAGGCCGCACGCTCCTCCGGGGTCATCATTTCCAACTCATCCTTCGAGAATCGCACTTGGGCGGCAAACGCCCCGCTGGTCACGAGAGAGGCGGGCAACATCACGGCGGGCACCGCGTTTTGTGTGGCCAGGATGTAGGGCTGCCCGGTTCCCGTGGCGAACTGGAAGCTGTAGGGGAGCAGGTTGTTGAAATTCTCGTAGTAAATGTTCACCCCGGGTTCGCCAGGAACCGCCCCGCTGGTTCCCCGGATCAAGTTTGCCCCAGGCTGCAGGATGGTTTGAAGTTGCGTCCCAAAAAGATCCGAGGTGACCAGGGTGACACTGCTGGACCCGGCGTAAGGATTCGCCAAGCCCGAGCCGTTCACCATTCCACCCTTGGGAGCGAGGAACACGTAGCCGTCGCTGACTTCCACCGGGCCGTTAATATTCAACCTTGAGGTCGGGCTATAATCCAAATCTCCCGCCCCCAGGCGAACATTGCCGAGAGCCGAGGTTTTGAGATTTTGGATTCCAACCACCCCTTGGTCGGCCCACAAACGGTTCAGGGCTGAGGTTGTGACGGCACCTGCGAAGTTAACGTCATTCATCGCCTCAAGGCTCAATCCTGAGCTGGCCGAAACCTCGCTTAGCTGAATTCCACCACCAGAAGCCATCAGGCTTAAGCCTGTAGTGACGCTGAAATCATTGGCCCCAATGTTCCCGGATTCGGTCTGAATCTGCAGGCCGCCGGTGGAGTGTACCCCGCTCAGACTTGTGGCGTTCATAAACTTTCCGGGTCCGGACCCGCCAACCGCGATACTCCCTCCGCCATTCTTTATGGCGTAGAACATACCTTTGTTTCGGACCGTGGTTGGCGTCACGGTGATTACGTCGGCTGTCGTGGTGAGGTCACCGCGTCCGTTTACTTTATTGTACGCGACTGTCCCGCCACCGGCTTCCGCGGTCAGATTCCCCCCGAGGGCGATGTTGCCATACTCCTGGGACCCGCCGGCGGCGGACGTGTCCACCAACAAGCTTCCCAAGGTCGACAAGTTGGCGATGTTCACCGCCCCGCCCACATCCATCTGGACCGAGGACTGCGCGCTGGAACCGACCAGCAATTGCCCGGCACCCTTTTGCTCCAGACTCGTGAAGTTCCCACCCAAATCCCCTTGGAGGGTAAAGGTCTGCGCCGAGGAGGTTCCGTTCATTGTTAATGCGGTGTTCAGGCCGGCGACCAACGATGAGCCGAAGACGAAGTTTCCCGCACCCCCGAACTCCACCGATCCCCCAAGGAAAGTTACCGTTTGGTTAAAGCTGGTTTTGCTTCCGGCCTGATTGCCCGCGAACGTCATGCCGGAAAGCTCAACCTGCCCGTTGAAGCTGGAGTTCCCCAAGGTCTTCACGTCACCCGCGAACGCAACCGTGTTGCCGCTCTGCTGAATTCCCTTCAGGACCGTCGCGTCACCCACCTTGCCGGAGAAACTTTTCAGGCCGTCCCCGGCCAAATTCAACGTTTGGGCTCCGGCGACGGTTCCATCCAGCTTGGCCACGGAGATCGCCCCGCCGCCCTGCAAGGTGGCCCCGGCGCCCCCCAGAACCACGTTCCCGAAACTCGTCACCCCCCCGGAACTGAACGCCATGTCCCGAAGGCGCACGAGACCCGCAAAAGCGGAGCCGCCCGCCGTGAAAACGTTCCCTCGCAAATCCACCGCACCGCCCCCGGTTTCCTGGATTCCCCCAATCCCGGCGGTGGAGGTGCCGATGGTGGAATAGAACACCCTGTCCTTCGTCCCACTGAGCGCCAATGTGGCCGGTCCGTTCACGGCACCCAGCACCTCGTAGCTGGCGTTCCCCGCCAGCTCGGTCGTGGTGCCGTTCAACTGCAGTCCGGCGAACCGGACCGTGGTGCCTGCGGTAAAGACATTGTCGGCAAGGATCACCTTTCCGCCGAACACCGCCCCTGCGGAAAGATCCACCGCCGCCCCAAACTCCACATCCGCACTCGCCGTTTGGGAGATGCCGGAAAGGTTTACGGTGTTGCCGAAGGTGGTCTTACCCGTGCTGCCGAGGACCAAGTCCCCACCTTGCACGAGCCCATCCATCTGATACTCGCTCGCACCCGTCAAGGTGGCTCCACCCACCAATTGCAAATCGTCGGCCATGGTGACCTTGCCCCCACCCGCCGCCAGGAAATTCATCCCATTCCCCAGGGTAACCTTCTGCGAAAAAGTGGTGTCCAATCCGGTTTGGGCCCGATCTAGGGTCACATTCCCGAAAAAGGACATCTCCGAGGAGGACAGGACCCCGTTTTCCGTGACCAAAGTGCCGTTGAACACCGTATCCCCCCCGCTGATCGACAGGGAAACCCCTTCCGAGGATCCGATGGCTACGGCCCCGGAGAAGGTCTTGGCTCCATTCCCCGCGAGAATTAGGTTCACCGCCCCGGATACCCCTCCGGTGGCATTCAGGGCCCCCGCGGTTTCAATCTCCACACTGTTCCCACCGTCCTTGGTCAACTGCAGAGCACCGGCGATCGTCCCATCCGCGGCCTGAAGGGTGAGTGGGACGTTCTCATCCACGCTGGTCAGGGTGGTGGCGCCTTGGAGGTTCAGGTTGCCGGACAAGGTGACATTGCCGGAGAAGGTGGCCTGGGAATTCGCCCCGGTGCTCAAGGAAATGGCCTGAACGGTGTCGGTGAAGACCACCGTGGTCGTGCTGAAGGAACTCGCCCCGCCCGCCACCGTGATATCGTTCAGCTTCACGCTCCCACCCGTGGTGAACAACTGGACGGTCCCGCTTCCCACCCCGGCCAAAAAGGACAGGCTCTGGCCACCGGCCACGGTTCCATCCAGCACCCCAATCTGGATGTTGTTGCCATTGCTGTTGAGGAAGGTGTTTTGGGTGAGCACCGCGGTATCCATCAGCATGGAGGCCCCCGTGCCGGACCCGGAAGCGATGTAACCGGCCAACTGCACGAGGCTGGGCCCGGTCAGCGCGTTAAATCCGCCGGTGAACAACACCGTCGGATTGTTGAGATCCGGCACATCGTCCTGCACCCCCAGGCTCACCGTTCCGGTGTTCTGGAAATTCACCTGGTTGGCGATTTTCGATCCCTTGCCTTGGATGGAGATGGAGTACGCCCGGGCCGAGGTGGTCAGCGTTTCGATATTCAGTTTCCCCAAGATGTCGACGGATCCTTGGGCGGACCCTGAGGTTCCGCTGCCGGTGGCCAAGGTGGCCAAGGTGATTGTGTCGGCGAAGGTGGTCCCCAACACGACATTCCCCGACCCGGTCACCAGATCCAGCGAGTTTGAGTTGGCGGGAGTCCCGGTGACGGATCCCGTGATCGCCACTTTCCCTCCCGAACCGACTTTCGTGCCGGAGCCTCCCGCGGTCTGCAACTGGATCGAGGAGATGGCGGAATCCCCCGAGTTGAGGACCACGTTACCGGTGAGCTGGATGGATCCTCCGCCGCCGCCCACGGTGTAGACCCCCGTGGCCCCCTGCCCTGCCCCCCCGGCAGTGTTCAGCGCGCCTTGCAGGGTGATCTTGGGGGCAGTCACCGTGATACCTCCACCCGAACCCCCCGTGGCCGGCACCGTCGCAGTGGCCAAGGAGGCGGAACCCTGCGTGGAAATGTCCCCGAGTGTGACCGCGGAGGCGTTAATCTGGATGTTTCCACCGGAAAGGCCGTACTGCAGGTAGGTCAGCGCCTCAGTGCCCGAGGTGATCGCGACCGGGTTCCCCGCCGTGGTGTTCAGGACAAACGCATCGGTCACGCCTCCTTTTGAATCCAGCGTAATGTTCCCGCTGCGCACCCCATCCCGCCCCGTGTAGACCTGCCCAAGCGTCAACCCCCCGGTTCCCAAGGCGTCACCGCAAATTACCGACAGATTTCCACCCAGCATGCTGATGGCGGAACCGGCATTCATGAAAAACTGGCCGTCCGTTCCGCTCGTCCCGTAATAGAGATTCAATTCACCCCGGGTGGTTGGATTGTTTTCAAAGCTGCCCGCCACCTGGTTCATAAAGAAGTTCACCGTGCCCGAACTCTTCGTGGGATCTGTGAAGTTAGGAGTGCCGGCCACAATCAGATTCCGGGTGGAAGCGATGTCAAACTCCATCAGATATTGGCCGATTTGGTCGTAGGCGATGCCGATATCCCGGCCACGGATTTTCACAACCCCATCCGCCCCCCGTGGCAAAATCTTGTTTGAGGATTGGCCACCGACGGTTTGGAGTGCTCCGTTCACGGTGATCTGAAGACTCGAGCTCCCCGATACAGGCAAAAGGCTGATACTTCCAGCCCCTCCTCCCCCAAATTCGCTCGCCAAACTGGCCACCCCGAGGCCTCCGTTGGCGCTGACGGTTCCATTGATGTTCATCTCGTTGGCAGCCTCCAAGACCACTTCGCCACCGGTCACACCGACGCCAGAAACCCGGGTAATGCCGTTGGCATCCAGGCTGCCTCCAGTGGTCAGGTTTCTACCCGCCTGCAACGAAATAACCCCGCCAGCACCAATCACATTGATCCGGGAGGTGATGCGTCCCACCTCGATGTCTTGGCCCGAAATCTGCACCTTAGCCAGAGGGATGCTTGGCCCGATAGTCGCATTCACTTGGACATCGGATGCGCTCCCGGCGATGAGGATCAAAGAGCCTGTGAGAGCCGAGGAGGCAGAAGTTGATACACCGCCTTCAACCCTGCGATTCAAAATGATGTCTGCCCCGGTCGAAACAACCCCACCCCCCGTGGTATCAATCGTAAGGGTTGATGGAATGGTCTCGTTGATCGGCAGAATAGCTGCAGAGTTTAAAGTAACATCAATACCGGGTGTGTAGATTCCGGCGTCCCCAGCTGTATACACACCCCCAAAATAAGGGGGCGTTGCCGCAGGATTTGCCGTTAAAGTTCCAGGCGCAATGTAGCCACCCGCGGATGTCAAAATTTCGAAACTTTGGAATTTAGATCCAGCGAGAGATATACTTCCGAGGGTCACTTGGCCTGAATAAAGCCCGGTTCCAGCCTGTACGGTTCCGGTGGTCAGAATCTGCTGCAAAATGTTGCTTGATAAATTAAAGTCCCCTGTCCCACCCGTATTAATTCCGAAGCCATAAGGCAAGGGATCGGTTTCGACGGTGGGGGCTGTGTCAGGCCCGCCTTTACTGTAAGAGGGAGCCACGATTACCAAGCCTGTGCCCAACACTTTCCCACCCACTCCCGTAATTTGAGCGCCCCTAAGCTCCGTCACCCCGGCCACGCCATCTCCTCGAATCGTCATACCGGTCAGATCAAGTTTCCCACCGCTAAGGGCAGGATCACCTGCATAACTCAAATCTCCGTCCGCAAATAAAGTTATCTTACCAGTTCCGGTCGGACTCAAGGCAACAGAACCCGCCAAGTCACCGGCGGCCTGGAGCGTGAGGTTGCCCGCTGCGGTGACGATGTTGGCGTTTAGCGTGATGTTCGAATCGTTTTGGGTGGTTGTGACGAGAATATTTCCGGTCCCTGATGCGGTGAGCAAGCCGTTGACGGAGATGTCGGCCGAACCTGTGGTGGATACGAGAATATTCCCCCCGGCCCCGGCTGTGATCGGATTCAGGGCCAGATCCGTGCCGTTATTGGCAAAGCTGATCCCCTGACCCGCCCCCGTAATCACAGCTTCCAACGTTCCAACTTGATGGCCCACATCCAGCGTTACCCCCCCCACCGAGGTGATATCCAAAGAACTTGCGGTAATTACGCCGGAATCCGTCACCAACCCGCTGGTTACATTGAGGGTCAGAGCGCCGGTGCCCAAATTCATCGTCCCCACTTCCAGGGCGTTGGATTCCCTCAGGGAGGCATCACCGTTGTTGGTGCTGAGCGATACCGGGCCGCCAAAGTTGTTCAGGGCATCATCCAAGGTGATGTCGTTTCCGGCTCCGGTCACGGTAAAGCTCGCGGTTCCGCTATTGGAGATGCCCCCGGTTTTCTGGGTCATGGGACCCTGGGCGGTGAAACTGATGTTCCGCAGAGAGGCAAAAGCCTGCAAAATAGGCGCCTCAAAGCTGGTCACCCCGCTGTAATTCAGGGTGAGATCCCGCAGATTGGTCAGGCCCTCCAGAATCGGAACCTGGGCCAAGGTGGACGCGCTGAGGATATTCACGTCCCGGATGTTGGTCTTGATGCCCGTAAACGCCACCTGCCCCCCGATATCGTTGCCCGCCTGATTTAGAAGTAGGTCGCTATTGGCCGCCGTGAAAGAAGTGGTCAGTCCCGCTCCGGTCGTCAGGGTGGTGCCCGTGGATTGGGTGATGGATCCGCCCGAGGTCAGTTGCAGCAAACCGCTGACATCACTATCTCCCAGCACCAGGGCGGAGCTGTCGAGGAGAGATGCGTTTTGCAGACCGGTGGTGTTCAGGCTGACATTCGCGGCAAAAACGTTGGAGGGGTTAACCAGCGTGATCCCGAATCCGGTGCCGGTGAAGGTGGCATTGCCGGTGATGTTCAAAGGCCCGCTCTGGGTAATGGTGCCCCCACCCGCACTCACGTCCAGCGTGCCACTGAGGGTCAATTGGGGTAGGACGATTCCAGCATTGTCAAAGAGGAAGGCCACGTTGCGGGTGGCATTCAGGGTGGGCACGTCGGCGTCGGCATTGATGTTCCGCAGTTCCAAATCACGGAAGGTCGTTCCCCCCGTCCCGGTCAGGGTCAAGGCGCCGAAGTTGTTGGCGGCATCGGCCAGCAGGATGTCTGTCCCCGCCGGCACGGCGATGGTGCTGGAGCCCGCCACGGTGATAGCGCCGGTGGATTCCTGGCTCAGGGAACCGCCGGTGATCAGATTGAGGTTCCCGCCAATGTTGACCGCCCCGGCCACGATCAGAGCCCGGGTATTATTCAGGAAAACGTTCCCCGTGACCGTGCTGGCGCCCAGACGGTCCACGGCGGTGACGAGCTGGCTGGGGCTGGCCGCACCCACGGTTGTGGCCGAACTGATGACCAAGGTTCCTGAATTAAAACCGTCCCCAATCGTTATATCCGTGCCCGACCCCGGGCTGGTGATGGCTCCACCGCCCGCGAGGGTGAGGGTTCTGGCATTTCCCATGGTGATGCCATTGATGAAGGAGATAGCGCTGGAGGTTCCCCGCAGGGTGAGGTCATAGGAAGTGGCGGAAATGTCGAAGGCCCCCGCCCCGCCGAAGGTGATCGCGCCGGTTCCCGTCGACCGGCCCAGTTGGACAGCCCCGGAAATCAGGCCGAGCAACTCTGCCGTGGAAAGATCAAACTCCCCGGTGACGGTATTGAGGCCGAGATTCACGCTGTTGGCATTCGGCTGCAAAAAGATGGTGCCAGCGGAGGATTTTAGATTTCCAAGCAAAGCAATTTTTCCGGAGGTTACCGTCAGGTCCCCCGCTGTCACCTCCACCGTGCCGGTTTCCGTGTTGCTGAAGGTCGCCCCGGCCCCATTCGCCGTGATCGTGGAAGTGGCGCCCGCCTGGATCGCCTTCGAGGCCGAGATGTTGCCCGCCGCCCCCGCAGCCGATGTGGTCAGGTTGACCGCCCCCGTAGCCGTCAGACTGGCATCCACTGAAATCGCCCCGCCACCGCTGGTAAGGGTGACCGCCGCCGGCAACAGCACACCGAGTGGATCGCCCGCCTGAATGGCCTTGGTTACGGAAATATTCCCGGCGGATGAGGTCAAATTGACGGGTCCGAGGGAGGTGATCCCAGCGAGGGTTCCCACCTGCCCCACCTCAAAGCCGTTAACTTGGGAATACGTCAAAGCGGGGAGGCTGCCGGAGCCGTCGGAGCTTGCGACCGCCAAGACTTTCACATCGTTTCCGGTGCTCGTGAGGGTGGGAGTCGCGTCAGAGAAGATGGCCAATCCCTTGCCCGCGGCATTGGCGACGATGGCCCCGGTTGCGGTTTGGCTGATCGCCCCGGTCGAACGGAGAATAATGTTCCCTGCCGTGGAGGTGAGGCCGACGGTGTTCACGGTGCCCACGCTGATGCCCGAATTATCCCGGAAATCCACGTCGCCGGTGACATTGCCCGCCAGCGTCCCGATCGGGTTACTCAGCGTGCCCATGCTGAAACTGCCCGCCCCAAGCAACTCTAGATTGCTGGCCGTGACAATCGCCGTTTGGGTGACGGCTCCACCCGCCCGAAGGGAGAGATTGTTCGCCCCCACCGTGAAGGCGCCGGCGATCACCAGATCGTTCAGTTCTGTCAGGAAGGCGTTCCCGCTGATGGTGCTGGCGTTGTATTGGGACACCGCCGTCTTCAACCGTTGCGTCGCGCCGACCGCACCCGAGGCGGTGATCGTCATCCCGCCGGTGGTTCCGCCGATGGTGATGTCCGCGGTGTTGGCCGAAGATCCGTTGATCGTCCCCGTGCCCACGTTGAACGTCAGGGTCTTGTTGTTCGCCAGCGTCAACGTCTGCGCGGCTCCAAAGTTAAAGCTGGTGGCCCCGGAGGCCTTGCGAACCGTCAGGTCATAGGTTGTGCCGGAGAGGTTGATGGAGCCCAAGCTGCCCACAGTCAGCGCGCCGGAGGAACCGGCCGAGCCGAGCGTGACGGTGCCCGTGGAGCTGAGGAATTGCAGTTCTGCTTCGCTGAAATTCAGGGTGCCGGCGGCATCGTTGAGGCCGAGAGTGGTGGCATTGGCATCCGGCACCAGGTTAATGCCGCCGTTGCCGGTGATGGTGGCTCCGATCGCCGCTTGGTTTGCCGTCACGGTCACGCTGCCCGTTGTTCCGGCGGTGATCGACGCAGTATTGGCGAAGGTCCCGGTCGCTCCCGTGGTGGTGGTGAGAGTAATGCTGGCGGCACCTGCGGTGGTCAGGCCGGCGGTGTTGACCGTACCGACCGTGAAACCGTTGTTATCCGTGTAACTGACCGCGCCCGTGGTGTTGCCGGCCAGCGTGGTCACGTCATTTGCCGTGTTCCCCAGGGTGTAGGCCCCGGCTCCCTTCAACTCCAGGCCGCTGGCGGCGATTTTTTGGGATTGGGTGACGGTGCCCGTGGAGGTTCCCGTGTCCAACGTGGTGTTCCCGGTGGTCGTCAGACCCACCGTGTTGACTGTGCCGATCGTGAAAGGCGTGCCCCCGGTCTGGTCCAGGAAAGCCACACTCCCCGTGTTGCCGGCCAAGGTGGTAATGGCATTGCCCGAGTCAGTCAGGGTGAAAGCGCCCCCCGCACCCAAGAGTTCGAGACCTGTCGCCGCGAGCAGCTGGGATTGGGTGACCCCACCCGTGGACTGCAGGGTGATATTTCCGGCTGAGGTCAATCCCACGGTGTTGACCGTCCCAATGGCATAACCGGTGTTGTCCAAAAACTTGATGTTTCCGGAGGCATTCCCCGCCAAGGTCGTGATCGCGTTATTGACCGTGAGCAGATCAAAACTGCCCGCCCCCAGCAATTCCAGGCCGTTGCCAGTGATCGCACCGCCGGCACCTTGGGTCACCGCCCCGGCGGAGGATAGGGTGATGTTCCCGCCGGAGGTCAGTCCAGCGGTGTTCACCGTGCCAATGGCATAACCGGTGTTGTCCAAAAACTTGATGTTTCCGGAGGCGTTCCCCGCCAAGGTCGTGATCGCGTTGTTGGCCGTGAGCAGATCAAAACTGCCCGCCCCCAACAATTCCAAGCCGCTCGCCGTGATGGTTGCGGATGCCCCTTGCGTCACGGCTCCCCCCGCACTGATGGAGAGATTGTTCGCCCCACCGAGAATGCCCCCGAGATCCCCAGGTCGTTCAGTTCGGTCAGGAAGGCATTCCCGTTGATGGTGCTGGCGTTGTATTGAGACACCGCCGTCTTTAAACGTTGCGTCGCACCGACCGCGCCCGAGGTGGTGATCGTCATCCCGCCGGTCGCTCCGCCGATGGTGATATCCGTCGTGTTGGCCGAAGATCCGTTGATCGTCCCCGTGCCCACGTTGAACGTCAGGGTCTTGTTGTCCGCCAGGGTCAACGTCTGCGCGGCTCCAAAATTGAAGGTGGTGGCCCCGGAGGCTTTTTGGATCGTCAGATCGTAGGTCCTGCCGGAAAGGTTGATCCCCCCAAGGCTCCCGAGCGTGAAGGCCCCGGTGGAGGTTCCCGAACCGACCGTGACGGTCCCGGAGGTGGTGAGAAGCTGGAGTTCCGCCTCGCTGAGATTCAGGGTGCCCGCGGCGTCGTTCAATCCCACGGTGGTGGCCGCAACGTCTGGTTGGAGGTTGATGCCGCCGCTCCCGGCGGTGACCGTGGCGCCCAGGTTGACGGTGTTGGCCTTGATGGTGAGGGTGCCGCTGGCCGTGACCGCGCGTGTGGATACGAAGCTGCCGGCGTTACCCGAACCCGCATCCAGCGTCATGGTTTGACCGGTGAGACTTCCGCCAGTCACGC
>Ga0214923_10005759_pt1 | contig 14226 bp, 18 predicted proteins | sample LL1510_MetaG_FD_177993 | JGI IMG/M metagenome (GOLD analysis project Ga0214923, IMG submission 177993) | Freshwater microbial communities from Lake Lanier, Atlanta, Georgia, United States - LL-1510 | ecosystem: Environmental > Aquatic > Freshwater > Lake | place: USA: Georgia | collected... | reverse complement strand
GCCAATCGAGAAAAAGAACGGCTTGCCTTCAGTTGTGGCGATGCACAGGTAGCCTTCAGCATCCAGCAACAGAAATCGCGCACGGTCGATCCGCTCGTGCGACACGCTGCGCCCGTCTGGGGTCAGAATGCCGTTGCTCATTTCCACACCCCCCGGATTGCGTCCCAGATCGAGCGGCGCACGGGGCGCACGATGGCGCGGGCCAGCACGGCGTCGATGTCGTGCGTGACGGCCTCGGCGGTGCGGATCGTGTCCAGAAGGCGCGCGTTCGACCCGGTCAGCGGTGCGAGCTGCGCCGCGTGTTCGTCGGTGGTTTTGTGTGTCATTTGTGTGCGTCCCATGTGTGAGGCATGGGCGGATAATACACGCTACAGCGTGCATGGCAATAGGGCGCGCACAAAAATAAACGCTAAAGCGTGCATCACGTTGAATTTTGCGGGAAACATGCACAACGGCGGGCTGGGACGGCTAAGGAAAATCGCGGCCAAGGTGAAAAATCGCAAGACATCACGAAGGAAATTCGGCAGCATCTAGCCGGTTCACCATCTTATGGAGAAGGAAAATGCGTCATTTTGTATTTGGGTTGTGCGTTTCCGTCGCGGCTCTTGCCGCCCTGTCGGCGTGCGTGTCGGACGGCCCGGAAAAGCCCGTTGTGTCCGCATACAGCGGATCGAGCGTCGCCCTCCAGGGCTTTGGCATGTTTGGCTATGAACACCCGAAACCGGAATTTGACGCCGAGGCGCAGCGCGTTTGCGCCAAGGGCAAAAAATCGGCCGAATATGCGTCAACGCGCCTGGTGGGAGAATACCGGGTCGAATATCTGTATTTGTGCGGCTAACGGCCTAAGTCAGATCGCACAAGCTAAGCGCGCGGGAAACTGCGTGCTTTTTTATTCCTACAACAGCACGGGCTGTGCTGACAATTTTTGCTCATCTCTTGCCTGTAGGATGGGGAAAAATGTCTGAAATTATTGATCTTCTTGATGCATTTCGTCGCTTGTCACCGTCCGGTCGGCTTGCTGCGATTGCTGCGCTTCACGTTCTGCTATCGACTTCAAGAGCGACATTGCATCCCGCCGCAAATCCGGCGGAAGCATCAGCGCAACCCGAAGAAACTCCTCTTCCTCGGGGCCGATCTTGACTCCAGAAATGACGTAAAGGATCGAAGCAGACCCAAGCACGTTTAAAACAGCCGCCACGCGCGTGATCGTCGGGTCGCGTTCGCCGGACAGTATTTGCTGCACGTAGTTTTGGCCAAGACCAGCAGCCATGCTGATTTGGCGCTTAGACCTTGGGTCTGCGGCTATGACCTCGGCAAGTCGTTGAATGATTTCGCTAGACATACCCGGCGCAATAGCACACGGGCCTTTTTTTGCATGCACTTTCGAGCGTGTATTGACGCTGCACGCTCGAGCGTGTAATTTATCGGTCATGACACAGAAACTCCTTTCCGACATCCACGCGTTTATGGCTGAAACGGGTCTTTCCCCGTTCCGGTTTGGTATTCTGGCGGTGAAAAATGGACGACTGGTTGACCGTCTGCGCGATGGTGGCCGCGTCTGGCCGGAAACTGAAATCGCCATTCGCGCCTTCATGCGGTCCTACGACCGCACCAAGACAAAGGCCGGGGCTTCCTGATGGCGGCGCCGGTTGCACACCCCAGCCGACACCTGACGGCCCCGTGCGCAACATCTGCCACGCGGGGCGGGGCAGTGTCGCCCGGCATATCAGCCGATAAGGCAACCGGGAAAAACCCCGGCACAATCGCGCGCGGCGCGGTGATGCCCGTGGGCGGTCGCCCGTTTGACGCCCAGGCCTATTACCGGGTTTTCCGCGACCGGTGGCCGGATTTCATCCGCGCCAATTTCCGCACGAGCGCGCATGTCGCGGTGTTTTTCAACGTGGATGACCGCACGGCGCGGCAATGGATGGAAGGCACGACGGCCCCGCGCGGCCAGTGTGTCGCGCTGGCCGTTGTGGCCATGCCCGATGAGGCCCGCGCGTTTCTGCAGGCCGAATAATGCCGCGGCCTGCTGCTTCACAAATCCTGCAGCAACCGGGGGCCGCTTCACTTTTCGATCAACAGTCCATCGGCGCGGATCGCGCGCCGCCAGAGGCTAAAAACAACGGGGGGCTAGAGCCGTGGCAGGAACAGAAGCTGTCCGACATTGTGACGCTGACGCGGGGCGAAATCCTTGGCTGGTGCTTAGCGATTGGGCTGACCCATGGGCCGGGCATCCCGAAAACGCGGGAGCCTTTCCAAGGCGAAACGGCGGCGTTGATCGCCCGGTGCCGCGTGTTGGGGCTGAACTGGCCGCCAAAATCGGCCGCCGGGCCGAACGGCTGAACAACCGCAGCCGCGCCGCTGCCGACCGATATGTGAAAATCCATTTGATCCTTGCCGCAGGTGCAACGTGCCAACAGTGACGCTGACCATTCCCGGCAAGCCATATGCCAAAGCGCGGCCCCGGTTTTCGCTCAAGACCGGGCGGGCATATGACCCAAAGGAAAACGTGAAGGCCGAGGCGAGCGTTGGCACAATCGCCTTGCCGCATTTCCCCCGGCCCATCACTGGCCCGGTTTGGCTGAATGTGATCTGCATTTTCGAGGTGCCGAAAAGCTGGCCGAAAAAGCGCCGCGACGCCGCGCTGGGCGGGCCGCACACGTCCAAGCCGGATTGCGACAACGTGGTGAAGTCGATCAAGGACGGCCTGACCCGGATCGCGTGGGCCGATGACGCCCAGGTGTGGCGCGAAACCACGATCAAGACGTGGGGCGAAACCGCGTCAACGACCGTGACCATCATGTGGGATGACGCGCTGTGAACATCCCATATTTCCCCATGTATCCCGCCGATTTTGAGGCCAAGACATCGCACCTGACCTTGGAAGAGGATGGGGCTTACAACCGCCTTTTGCGCCTGATGTGGATGACGCCGGGGTGCAGCCTGCCCGATGACCCGGCATGGCTTATCCGCCGGATGCGCATTGACGCGGCCACGTTTGACCGGGTGGTTGCGCCCCTGCTTTCGGAGTTCTTCGAACGGAAAAGCGGACGTTTGCAAAACCCGCGTTTGCGCGCGGAATTCGAAAAGGCAGACGAAACCTATCGCAAGCGGTCCAGCGCCGGAAAAAGAGGCGGTCGCCCGAAAGCCATTGAAAACAAAGAAAAAGAGCAAAAGGCGGGCTTAAGCAATGAAAAAGCCGGGCCTAAGCAACCAGAACCAGAACCAGAACCAGATTTAAAGATTGAGAGAGAGAGAGACGCGGGCGCGGAAATCGTCGATTTTCCCGATCCGCAAAGCGTCCCAAAAAACAGGACGCCGGAAGCCGATGGCCTGACCGTTTCGCAGGCCGATGACCTGTTTTCCCAAGTCCTTCACGCCGCAGGCCATACCGGGGGGCGCATACCGACCGCGTGGATGCCGCCCGCCGCATCGGTTCACGTCGCCCGTTGGTCCGCCGATCTGGGCCTGACGCCCGCGCAGGTTCTGGACGTCGTGCGAGAGGCCAAGCGCCATGCGGGGCCTGTGGTTCATTCGCCCCGGTTCTTCGATTTTCACATGCAAGCCTACGCCCGCGCACTCGCCGCGCCGCCGATGCAGCCCGCGCAGGCGGCCGGGCCATACCGAACGCCAGGAACATCACCGCCGCAGGGCGGGGGAAGCAAGGTCGAATACCTGCTTGGATTGCTCAAAGACGAACCCGGAAAGGACGGAAGCGATGACACAAGAACACCTCAGCGACGTTGAAATGGCCGTGGCGGTCTATCTGGATACCCTCGTCATCCCGCGCCACCTGGACGGAAACCGGGCCGCGCAGCAAGACGAATTCCGCGACATCTGCGGGGCCGTGGCCCAATTCGCGCCGCGCCACGGCTTCGGGGAATGGTGGCAGCGCGTCAAGTCCGAGCTGAAAAGCGCCGCCAAGACCCGCGCCTGGCCGCTGATGTCCGAGGTGCAAACCGCGTGCCGGAACGTCAACGCCCGCGACCGGGCCAACAACGCAGCCGGGGCGGCCCGCGATGTCGAAGACGTGATGGTCCAGATGATGGCCGATTGGTTTCGCCGGTGCCGCTCGCAAATGCCGAGCTGTGGCCGCGCATCCCGGACCATGGCGCTGATCCGGCTGGGCGTGCTGGCCGACGTTTCCGAGGCCCGGTTCTACGGGTTTGATCTGGACCCCGCCGAGATGGAACGTGCCCGCTACATGCCGCCCTGCGCCGCTGAGCGTCAACACGACGCCCGTGTGCGCGCCGATCTGGCAGCAACCCGCGACCGCATGGCCCCGGTGCGGGATGATGTCATCGCCGCGCGTGAGCGGACTATCCCGCAGGGGAGCGCGGCATGAACGGGTCGCAGCGCCCATGGCAGGGCCGAAATCTGGCCAAGTCGCGCTTTTCCGCGACATGGGTAGCGGCGACGCGACTTGGCGCTGTGGTGGGCGTTTTTCGGGGGTCTGTGACGTGACCCGCGCCTACTACAACGAGTTCGACCCCAAGGCAGCGGCATGGCTGCGCGAGCTTATCATGCGAGGCCTGATTGCCGATGGAGATGTGGATGAACGATCAATACTCGATGTTCGACCTGATGACCTGCGCGGCTATACCCAATGCCATTTTTTCGCAGGGATCGGCGGCTGGTCATACGCCCTGCGCCTCGCCTGGTGGCCGGATGACCGCCCCGTCTGGACAGGATCGCCCCCCTGCCAGCCATTCAGCGCCGCAGGACGGCGGCTTGGCCGAGACGATGCGCGACACCTCTCCCCCCATTTTCTCGGTCTGGTCGGGGCCTGCCGCCCCGCAATGCTGTTTGGCGAACAGGTCGCCAGTGCGGCTGTGTTCGGACCGGCTGCAAGCCGCGCTGGACGCCACGCTGCGGGACAACCTGAATGGGCGTGGATCGACGATCTATCCGACCGCCTGGAAGCCGCACGTTACGCCGTTGGGGCGTCAGATATTCCGGCTGCGGGCGTCGGTGCGCCGCACATCCGACAGCGCACATTCTTTGGAGCGGTCAGGCTGGCCAACCCCGCAGGCACGGGACGGGTTTCCGGCCCATTCGGAAACCTACATCGCGGAGAAGAAGGCGCAGGGCCACGGCCTGGCAAACCTGAACGATGTGGTGATGGTGGCGGGATGGCCGACGCCGACGACACGCGACTGGAAGGACGGGCCGGAGTGTCAGAACGTGCCGATCAACGCACTTCTGGGTCGAACGGTTTGGTTGGCGGGGCCGATGCGCCTGACAGCCCGTGGCGAGATGCTGACTGGCTGTTCTGCCGGGATGGAAAGTGGCGGCCAGTTGAACCCGGCACATTCCCGCTGGCTGATAGGCTACCCGCCCGAGTGGGACGACTGCGCGGTTATGGCAATGCCATCAACCCGTGGGCGGCGGCGGAATTTATCAAAGCCTTTATCAAAGCGACCAAAAGGGAATGATCTTGAATGATGACACTGGAACAAGAAAACGAACACCTGCGAAGTGCTAACCTCGCCCTTCAGCGGCGACTTGAGCGCGCCCGCCGCGATGCCCTACTCTACGCTGCGGGTCTGTGCGAAGATCACCGTTCGGTCGTGACTGATTGTGGGAATTTGGAACTTGTCATGACGACCGAAAAGTCCCACGCCGGTATGGCCTATGCCGCCAAGCTGCGGGCGATCGCGAGGTGATCGAATGACCCTTCGCCCTTATCAGCAGGAAGCCCACGACGCAGTCATGGACTGGATCAGGAAAAACCGCGCCCCGTGCCTGATCGAGGCCGCCACGGGCGCGGGGAAAAGTCACATCATCGCGGCATTGGCCGAGACGGTGCATGCCGTCTCCAACGGGAAGCATGTTCTGGTCCTCCAGCCCTCGGCAGAACTGGTTAGGCAGAACGCCGAAAAATATCGCGCCACAGGCGCTAAGTGCTCCATCTTCTCCGCCTCGGCGGGGGAGAAAAGCCTGCGGCACCCCGTGGTCTTCGGAACACCGCTGACCGTCAAGAACCACATTTCCCGCTTTGGCAGCCAGTTTGCCGTGGTCATCGTGGACGAGTGCCACGGGATGACGCCGACGGTGATGTCGATCATTGACGCCATGAGAGTGGCAAACCCGAACCTTCGCGTCGTTGGCTTATCAGCCACTCCATACCGCATGAAGACCGGGTACATTTTCGCCCAGTGGCCGGACGGTAAGCCCGTGCGCGAAGATCAGACGCGCGACCCGTATTTCGGGGCCTGCGTTTATCGTATCCGTGCCCGCCCCTTGATCTCTATGGGTTATCTCACAACGCCTGTCGTCGGAAGCATCGGTGTTGCATCGTACGAAACTATCAAGATGCAGCTGAATGGACGCGACAAGTTTGATGCCGCCGACATCGACCGGGCATTCCACGGGCAGGGGCGGAAGACGGCGGCGATCATTGCGGACATTGTCGGACAATCTCGTGACCGGAAGGGCGTCATGATCTTCGCGGCCACCGTGCGCCACGCCAAGGAGTGCATGGAAAGCCTGCCACCAACCATGTCGGCCCTAGTGACGGACGAGACGTCCACGAATGACAGAAGGCGCATCCTCGACAATTTCAAGGCATGCAAGATCAAGTATCTGGTGAACGTATCGGTCCTGACGACCGGCTTTGACGCCCCACATGTTGACGTCATCGCCATGCTGCGCGCGACAGAAAGTGTCGGCCTGTTGCAGCAAATCATCGGACGGGGATTGCGGATTTGCGAAGACAAGACGAACTGCTTGGTTCTGGATTATGCCCAGAATATCGACCGGCACTGTCCAGATGGCGACATTTTTTCGCCAGAGATCAAAGTGTCGCGCGGTGGTGACGGTGATGGCGTTCTGACCTGCGAATGCCCCACCTGCGGCGTCGAAAATGAGTTCTCCCCGCGCCCGAACGACGATGGGTATGAGGTCGATGCAAACGGATATTTCCTTGATCTTGACGGCAACAGGATCGAGACCGAATGGGGCGCAATGCCAGCGCACTTCGGTCGGCGCTGTCTCGGCACGTCCACCGTCGCTGGCGATCTGGTGCGCTGCGGATACCGCTGGACATTTAAGCCCTGCCCGTCTTGCGATGCTCCCAACGACATCGCGGCGCGGTACTGCACCGAGTGCAAGGGGGAGATCGTCGATCCGAATGAGAAGCTGCGGCTCGATTTCAAGTCCATGAAGCGCGATCCGACCATCGCCCAGACGGACGAGGTGATCAGCTGGAGGATCAGCCCCAGCGTTTCCCGGACCGGCAAGGAAACAGACAGGGTTGACGTCGTTACCCCTTATCGGTCATTTTCGTTCTGGGTTCTGCGTGTCCCGACGTTCAACCGAGCCATGAAGGACAGGGCCGCGCTGAACGCTTTGGGTGGGCAGCCACCGATGACCATTACCTATCAGAAGGACGCGGAGACCGGTTTCTATCGCGCCCTCGCATACAACAGGAAGCATGATGAACCTCCCGCCGGACATCCCGATCTGGGGAAACGTAGAGTTCAGGGGTAAATGCCCGGCAGAGGCACTGGAACAGGTGACCTTCTTTGCGCGCCTGCGGCGGTCCTTTCCGAACAGCTACGGCCTGCTGGCGCTCCACCCTCGCAATGAGGGCATGCGCACGCACCTGCAGGCCGCCAAGGAGAAAAGCGAGGGAATGGTCACCGGGGCGACGGACATTGTCATCCCGGCCCGGCCCGCCTTTGTGTGCGAATTGAAGCGGCGCGACCATACCTTGAGCAGACTCGCGAAAGAGCAACTGGCCTTTTTGCGCGCAGCCAAGGCTGCAGGGGCGTACACCTGCATCGCGCTGGGCGTAGATGCCGCATGGGAGGCGTTCATGGACTGGGAAGGCAATCATGTGGAGGCCTAACCAGCGGCCAAGCACCCGCATTCGGCGCGTCTTGAATGGCGAGGTCCGAATGGAAGATGAGGACCCAGCCATTCAGTCCGTTTGCTCCTTTCACATCTATCAAGGCGCAAAAGAACTTCTGGCGATCCCGAGCAAAGAAGCGCGCCGCAGGGCGCTGGCAAAGGTGCCGGAATTGATCCGGCCTCACATTGAGAAAGAAGCATGGCGGATATACGACAAAGGGCGAGGCCGGTGAAGTTTTTCTTCACCATGAATATGCAAAGCCGCAGCGGAAACCCGACCCATCAGGTGATCGGGGAGGTTAGGGACATCTACACCCTCGATGAGATGGTCTCCCTGATGCAAGATCAGGATTTCGTGATCGTCGAAGAGTTCTACAAGAAGCCAGAGGGTGGCTATTACAGCCAAGGCGAGACCATTTTGAACACGATGCACATCGGAAAGGTGAGGGCCGGGACATGACGTGGGAAAAGTTTGATCGAAGCGCAAACCGCGCTCCGCATACCATGCGCCGAGGGAAGCCCTGCACGTCCCGCAGTCCGGGGCGGCCCGACGCCGCATATCTCATGATACCGCGCGATATGGTGACCGGCGAAAGGGTGTCGATCTATACCAGTGATGATGGCCGGATCGCGTTCGAGTTCGGTGCCAATGGCGACTACACGGTGCGGCGCACCAGCCGCACCAGCTATACTATGCGGATCGTGATCCCGAAGGCGTTGTGCGGGATGATCAAGTTCGGGCTGAATGACGTCGATCTTGACTGCAGCCCCGAGGGGTGGCTCGTCTTGAACCCTCAGACGGAAGCGTAAGTCCGGAAGAAGTCATCGACTTCTTCCACCGTCTTTCCCTGCGCGGCAGCCATCATTCCGACGAGCGGGTCGTCTCTCCGGATTTCAGATGGCCGCGCAGCGCGCGCCTTAGCCGCAAACTGCTGTTCCCTCGGCAACAGGTTGATGGTCACCAAAACCGCAGACGGCAGAATGCCCTGCAACCATTCCTCCCCAGCTGTTTCGGTGATCCACTGCTCCGAAACAAGGCCGATCAAGAGTTGAGCAAACGAGATCGCCTCCGGAACCGGTTTAGGATTGGATGCCGTGTCCGGCGCGGGGGCGGGCGGAATTGCCGAGGCGGCCTCAAAGATGATGCGCCCATGCTCTTCGACGTCATTCTGATCAGCTGTGAACGGCACCCAACCGAAACTGGGGTGATTGATCTCGCAGTCGATGCGGCCATCACTGGTGAACACAGCATTGCGAATTTCGATGTTCATCATGCGATCCTCAGCCAAACTGAATTGCGGTTTCCGTATCCCATGAGCCGCCACGTCCCGGAAGGGCTGGCTCCAGCATAACTTCCGCCCGAATTGGTGGAAGAATACTGCAGGTTGCTTCCAGCGGTTGTGGCTCCGGGCGCTGAAGTGCTGGTGCCGCCGGTCGTCCAGTTAAAAAACCCGTACGATCCAATGCTACCAGCCTCGTACCCGGCAATAGATGTCCTCGTCAGCGCCGTGATCGCCTGCGAGGTGCGCAGCGGCGTCATCAGCTTTGTGTTGTCCGTTCCGGCCTCCGCCTCCGCCTGAGAGGCGAGGGCAATCGTGATGCCGTTGACGTTCGCGTCGTTTCCGCCGGTCTTGCCCTTGACATCTGTCGTCCATACGGCGGTGGACGGGACAAGTTCACCGGTCGATTTCAGACGCATCTTTTCGGCGGCAGTCGTCCCTGCAGCCATCAGGTTGAAGACGAAATCGAAGTCCTCCGAGCCAACGGAGATGTCGGAAATGGCAGCCGTGATCTGGCCGCCAACCTTGGTGACGCCCGGACTGGTTTCCCCTTCCAGCGCGATCATGGGTCCAAATCCGGCGGCGGGTGTGCCGCTGGACTGTGCGTTGATGCGAAACCCCTCGACGCCAACTGAAGTGGCGGCAGAGGTCACCGTGACCGTGACCTTGCTGCCATCATAAAGAAGGCCGGTACTGCCGGTGAGACCTGCGCCGTTGTTGTAAACGATGGTCCCGCTGGAGCCGATAGCTGCGGTGGCATTGTCTGCCCCGTAGATGTTGGTGCCATCAGAGTAAACCGTGCGGCGGCCACCTGTCGGGATGACTACAGATGCCCCGCCTCCGCCGCTGCTGATGGTCAACGTATAAGAACCCGTCGTGTTGTTGGCGACGATCCATTGGCCGCCAACCCCCGCAGGGATTTGGTATGTGACGTTGGCCGTCAGGGTGCCGGTAATCGTCAGAGACAGATTGCGGTATTCAGCAAGGGCCAAGACAACGGGAGTGGTCCCTACACCGGTGGCGCTCTTTGTCGTCGATCCGCCAAGGGCAGCGTCGATAAACCCGAAATTTTCGTTGTTCGGGACGTTCCAGTTCGGAGAGTTGGCAGCCGGCTCGTTGAAACCCTTGTTCGTCGTTGTCATCAAATGCTCCTGTTTGCCACCTCAAGGGCATGGGCGATGTGATCGTCCGGCAGATCAAGCAACTGTTCAGTCGATCTGCTGATCCCCTTCTTAGCACGTTCTGCCGCGCCCACCAACTGATCGGCCAGCCGATCATGGTCGATCCCGACCCGGCCACCGGCCTTGCGTTCCACGCGGCCACCATAGGCTTGAGGGCTAGTTGATCCAGTCACGGCTCCGACAATTCCACCGGTCAGGCCAGATGCACCGCTGGCAGGGTTCTGCGCGATTCTCTTCATGGCTTCCTGCATTATCTCGGAGCCGTAGATGTTGCGCGCCATCGCGCCCAAGCCGCGACGACCCATTTCGGTCGCCGTAGCAAGCGCCGGTCCAATGCTATAAGCAAACATCGGGTAATCTGGAAACAGCTTGGCCCCGATGTAATTCCCTGCAAGTCCAGCCGCCGCGTCTGCAGCAAGTCCAGCCGCCAAGGCCGCCTTGCTGCCCTTGTAGGGCGGGATCGCCTCGACCGGCGTCAGCCGCGCCCGTCCAGCGGCTGCCAAAGCGCCAAGTTCACCCCGCTGTCCACGCATGTAGCTTTTGCGCCCTTGACCTGCCAGCGCGTTGGCGAGGTTGGTCGGCGTAAACATGCCTTCCTCACCCATCTTTCCTGCGCGGAACAGGGCGTCCTCAATGGCAAGGATGTCGCGGTACTTTGCCCGCGCCTGACCCAGCAGTGCGATGTCGTCGCGGCGTCCAGCCAGAGCAAGTGAGCGACCGATGACATCGTCCATAACCTTTAGGGTGTCGATGGCATATTGACGCACGGTCGGAGAAGCCGAAGTTGTTGCTTTGTTGATCGCGCTGCGCCAGAGGCCAAACTGCTTGGGCGAGATCGGCTGACCGGTGCGGAAGGCGTTCTCCACCGCCGACTGGATTTGCTTGATCGTGCCGCTCTGCAGTCCCGCCTCGACGTTCGTGCCGTAGCCGGAAGCAATGTCTTTCATCCGCGTCACGGCGCGACTGTTCGGCACGATGCTCAATCCGTTGGTCACCCGCGAGTAAGTCAGACCGGCGTCGTTGCGCGCCGCGTTCAAGACCTCCATCACAGTCTGGCCTTCGGTCGGCAGAGTAACACCAGCTTTGGTTAGGGCCGCGTTGCGGAACTGCGGACCCTGATTGGCAAGGATTTCCGCAGTGCGCGGAGCAGTTGCTTCTATCGCCAACAAACGCGGGTCTTGTCGGACGTTCCCTGCAGTCGTAGTGACGCCGTTTCGATCAAGGGTCGAGATAAAAGGATCGACAACCTTCGGAAACTGCGTGGCGCGGATGCCGGTCTCGACCGTCTTGGCAAACGGGCCGCCAGCGAACGCACCCAACAGGCGGGCATAAGCTTCGGCGCTTTTATTGTCGGGGAAGTAAGACTTGGCGACGTTGCCAGCCGTCTCGCTGGTCACAGCAGGGGCAGCGACGTTGTAAAGGAACCGCTCCAGCATAGTGGCCCTGCCAGCGGGGAAAAGCATGCCCGGAAGAAATTCGCCAACCGTCCCGGCGTAGCCCCCGGCGGTCGTTTTGGGCTTGTAGTTTGCGACGGAAGGCAAAGTGCGGTTCAGGGCTTCAGCGGTGCTTTCACCCATGATGGCGCGGCCCATGCCGCCCGGCGTCATGGCAATCAGGCCGCGCTCGGCCCAGTCTGGGACATCATACCCAGTTCTGCGCTCAATTTGTCCGATAACCCCTTTTGTGAGGTCTCCCGGAGAATCAGCCAGTCCAACGGTGCCTCGAACAACGCCCGATCCAAACGACCTTGCCACATCAGAGGCGATGTCGGCCTGTGTTGCCGCTGGGGGAGGGGCTTCCTGTGCCACAGGAACCTCATTGATCTTTTGCTGCTCCTCTGGGGTCGGAACAAAGGGGCGCTCCGGCGCGTTGCGAGGCTGGGCGAGGGGGATTTTGGTCCAGTCGAGTTCTTCGTCCATGGTCTATCCTCCTTGTCAGGGCATCGGCCCGCGCACATTGCCGTTGGGGTCTTTAAAGTAGTGACCCTTGGGAACGTCTTTCAAAGTGAAGTTTTCGGTAAGCGTGTGCGGATTTTCCAGTGATCCAAGTTCACCTGCAAACAGCGGCATGCTTTCTCTGGAGGCCTCGTAATAGTCCATGAACGGTTGGTTTTCCGAGAACCACTGTTCGTATGCCATCTGATCCATGTCGCTCATCTCGCCGTTCTCGGCTTCCCATTTGCGGCGCAGGTTAAAGCGGTCCTTCTCGCGCAGCAGCAAAGCCTTCTTCATGGCGAGGATGGTCTTGATGCTGTCGGGCTGCAGGTCAGGGCTGGCGATGATGTCATTCAGGCGGTTTATCTCCGCTGCGGGCGCGCCACCCGGCAGGTTGCCGGAGCCAAGTTCGCCAAGGAGTTGGCTGGCCGCAATTTTGACAGCTTGTTCAGTCGAGGATACGCTTTCTGGCACATCAAAGCCGACCGCCCCAAGCGCCGCCTGTACTGCGGCCTTGGAGGTATTAAACGCCCCGCCCCGCAGTTCGGAAAAGATGACGGCCTGCTTGCCGACCTCCATAAGCTGCTTGTCGATGTTCGGGATCGCCTCGACGCCCGCCGCACGGAAAGCCGCCGTGGCCTCGCGGTCAGCAATAGCCTTGGACTGTTCATCACCAGCCTCAAGGGTGCGCGGATCGGCGAACTCTTGACCGTTGATGTCGGTGATCCGACCACTGGTCTCGATGGCCTGCAGGCGGCGCTCGGCCAATGCGACCTGACGCCCGATGGGCGTGTTGTCGCCATAGATGCCGTTGTCTGCGATGAAGCGGCGCAGCGAAGCAGGGTCGTTTTGCATCGGCACGGTGTAACCGCCGATGTTCACGGTTCCGTTTTGGAACTCCTGATAGGTCAGCTTCCGCAGACCGCTGCCGGTGGTGGGCGTGTAGGCTCCGGCCATAATGTCCTGTGCGGTCGCCCCCACGGGGATGTCGAGGTTGATCTTCATCATAGCAGCGTACTGCTGCGGGGTCAGGTTGGTCCCATTCAACTCGTTCCACTGCATGGTGTCCATAGCAACTTGGCGCAAGTTTTCGAGGTTTTTGGCCGTGATGTCAGAACGCCGCGCCTCCTGCGCCATGTAGGTGTTGGCCGCGCCGCCGATACCCTGCAGGATCGAAGCGCCGAGATACCGCGACGGCGACGAAGCCATGGTCCCAAGGCCGGACAATAGTGACAAGATAGCATCCTTGTTTAGGCTGCCATTGCTATTGTGGAAGATTTGCCCGATCAGGTTGCGGTTGTCCCAATCTGGGCTGATTTGTCCAAGTGCTTCGCCCTCCCCCCTGCCGAACATAATTCCCGGCCCGCCAAGGTCAATGTTGCGCTGACTCCATGCTTTTGCATATTCACCGTATTTTTTCGGGTTGGATTGCAGTAATCCGTTCAGGAAATCCGCACGCAACTGGACATATTTGTTGACGTCTCCACCCGATTGCTGCAACAGGTCCAGCGCCTTGTTATTACCAGCCATGACCGCAGTATCAAAGACAGCCGTGGACATTTCAGGGCCGTATTGTTGAGCAATCTTGTCGCCACCCAGAACATCCCAATAGTCGCGCTTGTAGATGGCCGCTGCCTGATCTGGCGTGAGCTTCGTGACGTCGACTTCTGGGTGCGCGGCTTGGTTGATGCCATAGTTTGTCGGCGTGCCGTTTGTGTCACTGCGGTTCAGACCACCTTCATGCTTCATTGTGAAGCTGAGCGCGTAATTGAACGGATCGTTGGCAGCCCCAGCAGGTGCCGCGTTCACAGATAGCGGAACGGCCACGCCCAGATCGGCTGGGCGGGGCGGCGGCACATTATTGGAGGTATATACCGTCGGCGTTCCCAGATCGGCTGGGCGGGGCGGCGGCACATTATTGGAGGTATATACCGTCGGCGTTCCCAGATCGGCTGGGCGGGGCGGCGGCACATT
>Ga0214923_10005758_pt1 | contig 14228 bp, 18 predicted proteins | sample LL1510_MetaG_FD_177993 | JGI IMG/M metagenome (GOLD analysis project Ga0214923, IMG submission 177993) | Freshwater microbial communities from Lake Lanier, Atlanta, Georgia, United States - LL-1510 | ecosystem: Environmental > Aquatic > Freshwater > Lake | place: USA: Georgia | collected... | reverse complement strand
GAAAGGAAAATTCGACCCAAAAAATGTCACAACAATCTGTAAACTTTGACCAAGAGCTTAAAAAAATCTGTCGCCTTGCTCTCAAGGAAGACAAGGCTCAAAACGATGTCACTTCTGACCTGACCATTAAAAATGATGCTTCAGTTTCATTTCAAATTACTGCTCGCGAAGAAATTATTTTATGCGGAATTGAAGTAATTCATCACTGTTTTGATGAATTAACCAAACTCAAAAAATTCAAAAATATTTTTTTAGGCCTAAAAATTAAAGCCCATGATGGCGATTTAATAAAAGCTGGCGAGCCAATTGCTGAAGGTTATGGCGATGCTAAATTAATTTTGGCAGCGGAACGTGTAATCTTAAATTTGCTGCAACATTTAAGCGGAATTGCGACTGCAACTCATCAATTCGTAAAAATTTTAGACAACGAAAAGATTAAAATTTTAGACACCAGAAAAACTTTACCAATGCTGCGCACCCTACAAAAACAAGCTGTTGTAGTTGGTAGCGGAAAAAATCACCGATTTAATTTATCGGATATGATTTTAATTAAAGACAATCATATCGCAGCGGCAGGAAGTGTTGCGGAAGCAATTAAAGCCGCACAGAAAAATAAAAAATTAAGGATTGAAATTGAATGTGACACTTTTGAACAAGTTGCGGAAGCAATAAAATCAAGCCCCGACATCATCATGCTTGATAATATGAAAGCTGATGAAATCAAAAAATGTTCAGCGCTAATTCGCGATCATAAAGCTAAAAAAATTCTCATCGAAATTTCCGGCGGCATTAATTTAAGTAATATTAAAGACTTCCGAACTCTCGACATCGATTTCATTTCAATCGGCTCTCTGACTCACTCGGTGAAGGCTGTGGATATTGGTCTTGATATTGTTTAATTCTCTGGCTGTCATCCTGAACTAAGTGAATGATCTCGCGAGTTTAATTTGATTAGTTAACCCCATCGTCATTGCGAGCGAAGCGCGGCAACCCAGTGTAGTGTTCGGTTTTACTGGGTTGCCGCGCTTCGCTCGCAATGACGATGGTTATATCAAAGCATCTAAACTCGCGAGATCATTCACTTAGTTCAGGATGACAGCAATAAAATAATCTTAATGAAAAAAAACCTCACCGCTTTCACATTTTTATTAAACTCGATTAAGCCTTTCAAATTCTACGTCGGACTCCATTTATTCGTGGTGCTTTACAACGCGATTGACCTTTCTCTTTGGCCTTACATTTCAAAACTTCTAGTCGATAAACTTACCTTAACTCCTCACGAACAGGCATTTTCTGAGGCTTGGCCTCTTGGTTTACTTTTAATTTTCTTCACATTTTTGCCCGGAATTATCTGGCGATTTTCTGACTATGCTTGGATGCATTTGACTCCATTGATGAAGAAAAAAATCACCAATGACGCGATGGATTATACGCTGCAACATTCGCATAATTTTTTTCAGAATAATTTTTCTGGATCGCTAGCCAATAAAGTTCGCGATCTTGCCGGATCAACTCCACCAATTCTTGCGAGGATTCTTTATAGTTTTGTAAATGTGGTTCTAAGCTTAATTATCGCCTTTTTTACACTTTTTTATATCCACAAACTTTTTGCTTACGCCCTGATTATTTGGGCTGTGATTTTTATTTTATTGGCTCTGCGTATTTCAAAAATTACTACGCCCATGTCAATTGCGGTGTCCGATCAGCAAACCAAAATTATGGGCAATTTGGTCGATGTTTTAAGCAATGTTGTGAATGTCCGATTCTTCACTCGTTCACGCCACGAACTCAACATAATCAATGCTTTTCAAGATGATTACACCAAACTTTTCAAACGTCGAAATATTGTTTTAATCAAATTTCATCTGCTCAGCGCTTTTAGTTTTTCGATTTATTATGCGGTAGGAATTTTTGCGCTGATTTGGCTTTATTCCAACGGACAAGTGACGCTCGGCGATTTTCTTTTACTCTTTTCACCATCAACAATTGGATCATTCATTTGATGTGGATGTCGGCTAATGAATTGAATAGTTTTTTGGAAGATGTTGGCACGGTAAATCAGGCTTTATCTGTAATTAATCAACCTTTACAAATCGTTGATAATAAAGAGGCCAAAGCACTTGAAGTTGAACGCGGAGAAATCGTTTTTGAGAATGTAGATTTCCATTATTACAAAGATTTAGCACCACTTTTTGCCAATAAAAATTGGTGATTAAAGCCGGACAAAAAGTTGGATTAGTTGGTCATTCTGGTGGCGGCAAAACTACTTTTGTAAATCTGATTTTACGTTTATTTGATGTTAGTTCAGGGCGAATTTTAATCGATGGGCAAGATATTTCTAAAGTTACTCAAGAATCGTTGCGCAACTCAATTGGCGTGATTCCACAAGATCCATCACTTTTTCATCGTACTCTTTTAGAGAATATTTCTTATGGCAATGACGGCGACGTAATTGATGCCGCAAAAAAATCTCACTCACACGAATTTATCGAAAATCTGCCGCAAGGTTATGAATCACTTGTTGGCGAACGTGGCGTAAAATTATCGGGCGGGCAGCGTCAACGTATTGCAATCGCCCGCGCTTTTTTAAAGGACGCACCGATTTTAATTCTAGATGAAGCTACCAGCCAGCTTGATTCAATCACCGAAACTTTGATTCAAGATTCACTGACCAATTTAATGAAAAACAAAACCACCATCGTCATTGCACATCGTCTTTCGACACTAAAACACATGGATCGAATTTTAGTTTTTGACAAAGGAAAAATTATTGAAGACGGATCACATCAAGAGTTGCTTGACTTAAATGGCTCTTACAAAAAGCTGTGGGACAGCCAAGTGGGCGGATTTTTAATTGAAACTAGTATCGAAAATAATGACTAAAATTACTCAAGCTTTCCTTTTTGCTGCTGGTCGTGGAGAACGGATGAGACCTTTAACTGACACAACTCCCAAGCCTTTAATCAAAATCAAAGATAAGTCGATTATCGATTACACGATTGAAAAATTAGACCAAATTTCTGACATCAAAACCATTATCATTAATGGATTTTATTTGGCAGATCAGATTGAAGATCACATCAAAAAATTGAACAATCCGAAAATTATTTTTTCTCGCGAAGTTGAAAAAGTTGAAACCGGCGGCGGGCTTTTATTTGCGAGTGATAAGATTGATTTCGATCAACCTCTATTAACTCTTAACGGCGATATTTTATGGCAGGAAAAATCTGTCATTTCCGACATTGAATTAATCTGCAAATCTTGGAGAGAAAAAGAACATGACATTATTTTAGGATTAAAAAAGACCGAAGAATATTTAGGCTATGACGGCAATATTCACGGCGGCGGCGATTTTAATTTTGAAAGTGGAAAACTTTTTAGAATGCCAGATACAAAAATGACTCACGTTTTTGTAGGACTACAAATCATCAATCCAAAAATTTTAGATCGCGCCCAAAAAGACGGAATTAGTAAATGCTTTTCGATGTCGCATTTTTATAAATCTGCTGTTGGCGAAGGTGGACTTTTACACCGCATTGGCGGCGTAGAATTGAAAGGAAAATATTTTCACATCGGAACTGTTGATGCGGTGAAAATGACGGAAGAAAATCTTTAGTTTAAATATTAAGAACTAGACCCCGTCATGCGACGGGGTGACAATTATAGAGTGGATGTGTCACCAAACTTACAATCTTGTCACCCCGTCGCATGACGGGGTCCATAACATATTTAATTTTTTCTTACTAAATTCATAACCAACTCCACATTTTCAATCGGCGTTTCTGGTAAAATTCCATGTCCTAAATTGAAGATAAATGGCTGATCGCTGAAACTTTCTAAGATATTCAAAACCTCTTTTTCGATTTCTTTTTTCGAACCGAAAGCAAGTAAAATATTATCCAAATTTCCCTGCACAACTTGGCCAAGATTTTCCTGTAAATTTTTTTTCACCCAATTTCTTTCTAAAGTTTGATCAATTGCCAAACCATGTGGCGCAACTTCGCGGGCGAATTCTTCGTAATTAACTCCAACACCGCGTGGAAAGCAAATTACCGGAATGTTTGGATGTAATTTTTTGATTTCAGAAACAATTTTTTTGGTCGGTGCAATTACCCATTTTCTTAATTGTTCTGGCGGCAAAACTCCAGCCCAAGAATCGAATAATTTTACAACATCTGCTCCAGCTTTGATTTGGTGAGACAAATATTCGATTATACTCACAGTCAAAATTTCGATCAGCTGCGAAAAAAATTCTTCATTCTCAATCGCACTACGACGAACCGACTCAAAATTTTTCGATCCACCACCTTCGATCATATAACAAGCTAGCGTCCAAGGAGAGCCAGAAAAACCGATTAGAGCAACATCTTTATCTAATTTTGATTTTGTTAGAGCTAGCACCTCGAAAACTGGATTTAAATGTGATTTGATATTGTCGGTCTTAAATGTTTTTAGATCTTCAAGATTAGAAATTTTTTGCAACTTTGGTCCTTCATTTTTCACGAATTCAACTTTAACGCCTAGAGCGTCAGGAATTACCAAAATATCAGAGAAAATAATCGCAGCATCAAAACCAAATCGGCGAATTGGTTGTAACGTAACTTCAGAAGCTAATTTTGGAGTATAGCACAATTCTAGAAAATTTTTCACATCTGATCTGATAGCTCGATATTCAGGTAAATATCTGCCTGCTTGTCTCATTACCCAAATTGGAGGATTAGAATTTTTCTCTTTTTTAAGAAGTGTATTAAGTAATTTATTCATTTAGAAACTAGATAATTATATTAGTGCTGTGAGTTATTTTATTAATTTTTTTCCACAAAGTTATTAACAATATTAAAACTTGTAAAACCTTGAAAATAAAGGATTTATAAAAGTTATTAACAGGTAAAATAATTTTAAAAAAAACTTTTACACAGCTAAAAAACCTGTGGAGAAAATGTGGAAGCTTTTAATAAGTTTTTGGAAAAAATATTAAGCGTGGATAAGTCGCGAGTTATTAACAATTTATTAACAGATTTTTTAACATGAAGCAAAGGATCGAAAAAACTCTACAAGAAAATTTAAAGCCAAAATTTTTAGAGGTAAAAAATAATTCCCATCTTCATGCCGGACATGCCGGAGATAATGGAACTAATGAAACGCATTTTTTAGTGACGATTGAAGCGGAAGAGCTGAAAGGAAATAAGGTAAGTGCACATCGCAAGGTTAACCAACTTTTGAAAGGGGAATTTGAGAAAGGGTTGCATGCTTTGGAGATAAAGATTAGTTCATAAAACAAATGGACCCCGTCATGCGACGGGGTGACAAGATAGAGTAAGGTGAAAACCTACTCCCAATTGTCACCCCATCGCATGACGGGGTCCATCGTTTTTTAAGCTCTTTTCTCTTTCTGTGGAACCACGGTCATTATTTTCTTCCCGTCTTTTTCTTCGATTTCTTTCTCATTTAAGTAAGTGATTTCAACCTTCTTATTCTTAGTTAAGACCTCTTTTGAAATTTTAACTGACTTAACATTTTTCTGAGATGGAACTTCAAACATCGTATCAAGTAAGATGTTTTCAGTAATAGCACGAAGACCGCGAGCACCAGTTTTGCGCTCAATTGCACGTTTAGCGATTTCTTTCAAAGCATCTGGTTCGAAAGTTAATTCAACTTTATCAAGATCGAAAAGTTTCTGATATTGTTTTGAAATTGAATTTTTTGGTTCAGTTAAAATTCTAGTCAAATCTTCTTCGGTTAATCCTTCAAGTGCTGCAACCAAAGGAAGTCTGCCCACGATTTCTGGAATTAAACCGAATTTAATCAAATCGTCTGGTTCAACATTTGTAAAAATATCTTTGCGAGTTAGATCGTCTTTAGCATGAACATCAGCTCCAAATCCAATTGAAGAACCTTTGCCACGAGCGGAAATAATTTTTTCTAAACCAGAAAATGCGCCGGCGCAAATGAATAAGATGTTTTTAGTATCAACTTGCACATATTCTTGCTGTGAAGTTTTTCTTCCCGGTTGAGTTGGAACTGAAGAAACCGTGCCTTCAATAATTTTTAACAAACCTTGCTGAACACCTTCGCCTGAAATGTCGCGGCTTCTGGCTCCTTCTTCAGATTTACGAGCAATTTTGTCGATCTCGTCAATATAAACAATTCCACGTTGAGTCTTTTCGATGTCGTAATTGGCAGCTTGTAAAAGTCGGGAAATGATATTTTCCACGTCATCACCAACGTAGCCAGCTTCAGTTAAAGAAGTGGCGTCAGCCATGGTGAAAGGAACATCCAAAATTCGAGCTAAAGTTTGCGCGAGCAAAGTTTTTCCGCAGCCTGTGGGTCCAATCATTAAAATATTGGATTTGTTCAACTCAATTCCGTCAGCGGAAATTGAAGCTGAAGAATCGATGCGTTTGTAATGGTTATAAACTGCAACCGCTAAAACTTTTTTGGCATATTCTTGTCCAACAACATATTCGTCCAAAATTTTGATGATGTCTTTTGGTGTTGGTTTTGAACCGTCAGATTTTCCAAGTGCGGATTTTTTGTTATCTTCACGTAAAATATCGGTGCAAAGTCCAACGCATTCGTTACAAACAAAAACAGTTGGTCCGGCGATTAATTTTTTTACTTCATTTTGATGTTTGCCACAAAACGAGCAGCACAAGTCAGAAGATTCTTCTCTAGTCATAATTATTTAGATTCAGATTTGTGATCAGGTCTTTTGTCGATTACTTGGTCAATCAAGCCAAATTCTTTGGCTTTTTCGGCAGTCATAAAATTGTCGCGCTCCATTGATTTTTCAATCGCTGATAATTTTTGACCAGTATGTTTAACGTAAATTTCGTTTAATCTTTTTTTCAAAGAGATGATTTCTTGAGCATGAATTTCGATGTCAGTTGCTTGTCCGCTATATCCGCCAGATGGTTGGTGAATCATGATGCGAGAATTCGGTAGGCAGAATCTTTTTCCTGGTGCGCCAGCAGCTAATAAAAGTGATCCCATTGATGCGGCTTGACCGATACAAATTGTTGCAACATCGGGTTCGATATATTGCATAGTGTCATACATCGCAAGGCCGGAAGTCACGATTCCACCTGGAGAATTGATGTAAAAATAAATGTCCTTTTTCGGATCTTCAGATTCCAAAAATAACAGCTGAGCCACCACAAGAGATGAAACTTGGTCATTAACTGGGCCAGATAAAAAGATAATTCTTTCTTTTAAAAGGCGGGAATAAATGTCAAATGCGCGTTCGCCCTTATTAGTTTGTTCGACAACGGTTGGAACAAGATAATTAGCTTGTTCAAGAATCATTCTTTCGGACATGTTTTTTGTTTTTTGTGAAAAATTTAAGGGGGAATTGAACCGCGATTTAAGATTTAGAAGAGAAATAAAGCAATGTCATTTTCGCTATTGAAATTGGGCTTAGCTTCCTTATGTTTTTTGTTCCCCAATTTTTTCAACTTATATTTCGGAGTGTTTCACAATGCAGGAAAATCAAGGTTCAAATCCAGTCGATAATCAAGAACAACAAGAACAAAATGTTGTAGAAAATTCAGCAGAAAAAATTGCTGAATTAGAAAAAGCAGTATCGGAAAGTAACGATAAATTACTTCGTACTTTAGCCGAATTAGACAATGTCAGAAGAAGATCTCGCGAAGAAGTAGAAAAGGCAGGAAAATTTGCCATTTCTGGTTTTGTGGGTGATTTAGTTTTGGTTGCGGAGAATTTTTTCTTAGCTAGCGAAAATGCTCCAAAAGCTGAAATTGAAAAAAATCCGGCAATCAAAAATTACGCCGATGCCATCGTGATGACCGAAAAAGAACTTCTAAAAGTCTTAGAAAAAAATCAGGTAAAAAGAATTTATCCACTTAACCAACCCTTCGATCACAATTTTCACGAAGCAATCGCACAGATAGAAAGCGAGGCTTCGGAAGGCACGGTAGTTCAGGTTATTCAAGCTGGATATTCAATTTCTGAACGCTTGATACGTCCGGCTTTAGTTGGAGTTGCTAAGGCTAAAGCATAAATTTCTTGCAAAAAGCCAAGCGCTAAATAACTTGCGCGGCCCTTTTGCTTGATGATCTTGTTAAAATCAAAACAAAAAGTTTAAGGGATTGTAGCTCAGCCCGCGTCTGCGCAAGCAGCACGAAAAATTGGCCAACTGAACTATGATCCGATTTATATATGGGATTATAGCTCAGTTGGTCAGAGCAGGATGCTCATAACGTCTTGGTCGTAGGTTCAAGTCCTACTGATCCCACCAATTCCAATTCTTTATAGTTTCGGAATTTAAAATACTGCGTCAGCAGTGTTTTCGCGAACTTTAATGTTCGTACTGATTCACGGGTCAAGGCTTTCTACCTGTGTTTCTGCTTACTAAATCTTAATTAAAAAATGACATGCCGAAAATGAAAACAAACAGCGGGGCTAAGAAGAGATTCAAAGTTACCGGTACTGGCAAAGTTGTTCACAAACAAGCTGGTAAAAGACATAACCTAGGCAAAAAAAGCCAAAAAAGGATTAGAAATTTGCGTAAAGGCGCAGTTCTATCTGAAGGTCATGCAGCTAGTATTTTGAAACACAAGATGCCATATAACCGTTAATTTAAAGGAGTCCCATGAGTCGTGTAAAAAGAGGCGTTACTAAAAGAGCTCGCCATAAAAAAATCTTAAAACTTGCTAAAGGCTATCGTGGCCGCGCCAAGAATTGTTTCCGCGTTGCAATTGAAAAAGTTGAAAAAGCATTACGTTACGCATATCGCGATCGTCGTACTAAAAAAAGAGACTTCCGCGCTCTTTGGATTCAACGTATCAACGCTGCTGTTAGACCTCACGGAATCGTTTATTCAAGATTCATCAACGGTTTGAAATTAGCTCAAATTGATCTTGATCGCAAAGTACTTTCTGACCTTGCAATTAAAGAGCCAGAAACTTTCGCTAAAATTGTTGAAAAAGCCAAAGCGGCTTTGAAATAAATAAGTCATTGGTTGTCGGAATCTCCGACAACCAATTTCTGAAAAATTGCCCATGAAACTCTACAACGCCCTAGTAAAAAAATCTCAGGAAGGAAAAATCGAAGACATTCTTTTATTCAAAGAAGGCTTTTCGATGATGGCTTTTTTGTTCAGCGCCTTCTGGTTTCTTTACCATAAAATGCGCAAAGAGTTTTTTGTTTTGTTGGCAGCAAATTTTGTTTTTGCTTTCGCTGGAAAAATGAATTTTTTATCCGGCTTTGATGAATTTTTTCTGCAAATCTCTTTCTTTTTTATTATCGCTCTCAATGCCAATTATTGGTTAGTTGATGATCTTAAAAAACGTGGTTATGAATTTGTTGGATTAGTTTTTGGTTCAGACGCGGCCAATGCCAGAATGCGTTTTGTTGAAAATCTTAAAGCTGATAATCTGCTCGAATCTGTTGAGCTCACAAATCTGAAATAACTTACTTAAATGAAAACCGTCATAATCGATTATGGCTCCGGCAATATCGAATCCGTTTTTAATGCATTAATCTCGGTAAAAACTCCCAATCAAGAAATCGTAATTTCTAGCGACCCAATAGAACTTAAATCGGCCACTTCTCTAATTTTGCCCGGAGTTGGCGCGTTTGCTGATTGCATCAACGGCTTAAAAGCGGTTACCGGATTATCGGAAGAATTAAGAAAGCAAGTTATCACCGAAAAAAAACCATTCCTTGGCGTTTGTGTTGGTATGCAAGTTTTAGCCTCAATTGGTTATGAAGATGGCGAACATGCCGGATTAAGCTTCGTCAGCGGTAAAGTTGAAAAAATTATTGCCAGCGAAACATTAAAAGTTCCGCATATGGGCTGGAATGAAATCGTCGTTAAACCCAATAAACATCCAGTTCTAAATGATATTAAAACGGGAGATCATTTTTATTTTGCCAATTCTTATCACTTCCGTTGCCAAAATGAGCATAATGAATTAGCCCACGTGGAATATGGCTCGAAGCTTTGTGCAATCATTGCCAAAGACAATATTTTCGGTACACAATTTCATCCTGAGAAAAGTGGTGAAGCGGGATTAAAATTACTAAAAAATTTCCTGAACTGGCGACCATAAGCCAGCCTCAATGTCATCCTGAGCCTGTCGAAGGATCATTCTGCAGGCTCAGGATGACAATATCGAGTTCCACAAATGAAAATTTCTGACTTCATTAATCACGCGCTTTTCAACCCTTCCAGCGGTTATTACCGCACCAAAAATCCAATCGGTAAAAATTCAGATTTTATTACCGCGCCAGAAATTTCGCAGGTTTTTGGTGAACTCCTCGCCGCATATTTTTTGCAAATTTCTAGTACTAAAAAATCCCCAATCGCCTTCGTTGAAATGGGCGCTGGCAAAGGCACTTTGTTTGCCGATATTTTGGGTGCGATAAAAAAATTAGCGGAAAAAAATATTGTTCCTGCCGTTGATTTTATTAATCGCGCAACTTTCCACATTGTTGAAATAAATCCAGTTTTACAAAAAATTCAGCAGGAAAATCTGCGCCAATTCACAGTTACTTGGTCTGAAAATTTTTCTGATTTTATTTCGCAAAATCAGGGCAAAGAAATTTTCTTCTTAAGCAATGAACTTTTTGATTGTTATGCAATCGATCAATTTGTGCTTACAGAAATGGGTTGGCGCGAAAGAATGATCGCTGATAAAAAATTTGTCCTCGCCGATTTTGATAAAAAAATTCACAATTTCGTTGAACAAGAAATTAACGCTCTAGCCCCAATTGGTGCGGTTTTTGAATATAGTTTGGCCGCGCGCGAATTCATGAAACAACTTTGCGAAGCTTTGAAAGCGCAAGGCGGAATCGCAATTAATATCGATTACGGCTATATCAAAAATCAATTCGCTAACACATTACAAGCGCTAAAAAATCACCAGAAAGTTGATGTTTTAGAAAATCCCGGTGAAGCCGATATTACAAGTTTGGTGGACTTCGCATCGCTACAAAAAATTGTTCAAAATCACGATTTAAATTCATCACTAATTTCACAAAAAGAATTCTTAATCGGCCTTGGAATTGAACAGCGTCGTAAAGTTTTAATTGAGAAAAATCCGGCAAAAGAATCCGAAATAAACTCCGCTATTGATCGTTTAATTGATTCAAGTCAAATGGGCGATCTATTCAAATGCCTCATCATCTGGTAAAATCATGAAAGAAATTTACGAAACTAATCCGCAGGAAATTCTTACAACTTCTTGCGACTTTGAAATTGACGGTTTGCGTCACGACTATTCGGTGGAAGAAATCACACAGCTTTTTGCGCTGCCTTTTAACGATTTGGTTTTTAAGGCTGCTGAAATTCATCGCCAATTTCACGATCCAAATAAAGTTCAAATCAGCACGTTACTCAGCATCAAAACCGGTTCTTGTCCGGAAAATTGTAAATATTGCCCGCAATCAGCGCATTACAATACTGGACTTGAAAAAGAATCTTTGATGGCGATCGATAAAATTTTAGAAGCCGCCAATGCCGCGAAAGAAGCCGGCGCGTCAAGATTTTGCATGGGTGCAGCTTGGAGAAATCTTCACGATCGCGACGTTGAAAAAATCTGTCACATTGTTGACGAAGTTAAAAAAACCGGACTTGAAACTTGCATGACGCTTGGAATGTTAACCGATTATCAAAGCAAGAAACTCAAGGAAGCCGGCCTCGATTATTATAATCACAATATTGACACTTCGCCGGAATTTTATTCAGAAATTATCACCACCAGAAGTTTTGAAGATCGTTTAAATACCCTAAAAAACGTCCGCGAAGCCGGATTAAATGTCTGCTCAGGTGGTATTGTAGGAATGGGCGAATCTCGAATTGATCGCGCTAAAATGTTAATTATCTTGGCTAATTTACCAAAACATCCACAATCAGTTCCAATCAACATGTTAGTGAAAGTTGCGGGAACGCCGATGGAAAAAATTGAAGAACTCGATCAGTTTGAATTTATCCGCACAATTGCCGTTGCCAGAATTATGATGCCAAAATCTGTGGTGCGTTTATCCGCAGGTCGTGAAAATATGAATGAACAAACCCAAGCCTTGTGTTTCTTGGCCGGAGCTAACTCAATTTTTTACGGCGAGAAATTACTAACCACGTCAAATCCAGAAATGGAACGTGATAAAAAACTATTTGAAAAATTGGGGATTGAGGGGAGATAATTTAGAAATCACAAACATCACAAACAAACTTTAAGAGATATGGGAAACTCAAATAAGATCGAAATCAACCTAACCCGCTCAGGTTTAGTAAATAGCGTTATTGCCGTGACTTGTGGTTTTCTCATCAAGACGGGCTACGATTATTTTTGCGCGAAAGATTTGGTTTTAAATCTTTCGAAGTCGGCAGCTTTAATATCTAGCGAACATATTGTTGATTCGATCTCATTTGCTAATCAAGTTGGTAGATTAGACATGGTTTCTTTGGTGCTTGCGTTGCTTGGGATAGTTCTTGGATTTGGAGCTGTTGCGGGGTTCTTGCATATAAAAGAAAATGCGGAAAATATAGCTAGGGAAGAAACTAAAAAATGGCTTGACGAGAATAGTGAAAAAATAATCAAAAAAATAATTATGGAAAAAGAGGCCTATAGTTTCAAAGGTTTAGATCCAGAATTTGTTAAGAATGCAAAGAAGGAAGCAAAGAAAGCAAATAAAAAACCTGAAGATTATAAATACGAAGACTAAAAGAGGCGAATATGAAAAACCAAAATTTAAAAGAGTTACTAAATAACATTCCAGTGAACATCGAAGGGATAATCCGTCTTCATGGTATTCAGCTCGATAAAAATGCTGAATTGGCGGATGAGCTAAGTGGTGAGATTAGAAAAGTTGGAGAAGAGGATTATAAAATTTCGGTCAAAGAAAGTGAGTTTTATTACAGAAAGCGTTTTACCATGGCTCACGAGCTAGGTCATTTCTTGCTCCACAAAGATAAAATAGGAGATGGCATAAACGACACTCCTGCTTATAGAACTTCTAATGCAGATGATCTTTTTAATCCCAAAATTACCTCGGAGCATGAGGCTGAAGCAAATGCTTTTGCAGCCGCTCTTTTGATGCCGAAAGATGCTGTGGAATATTATTATTGCGAAGAAAAAAAATCTCTAAAGGAGATGTCTGTAATTTTTCAGGCTTCTGAGAAAGCTTTAGAAATTAGAGTTAAAAATCTTGGCCTAAAAAATTAATCAAAAACGGAGCAATCATGTCAAATATCGAAGCAAAATTAGCATCACTTGGAATTACTCTGCCAACTCCAGCTGCGCCGGTTGCCAACTATGTTGGATTTGTAAAATCTGGTAACCAAGTTTTCGTTTCTGGGCAACTGCCATTCGAAGCTGGAAAATTACAATTCATTGGAAAAGTTGGCTCGGAAGTTTCGGCAGAAGATGCCAAAAAAGCGGCGCGCCTTTGTGCTATTGGTCTTTTAGCGCAGTTGAAAGTTGCTTGCGATGGAGATTTAGAGCGTGTTGTGCGTTGCGTTAAACTTGGAATTTTCGTTAATGGTGATGCCAATTTCAAAGATCATCCTGCAGTTGCTAATGGTGCTTCGGATTTGATGGTTGAAGCTTTGGGTGATGCTGGAAAACATGCTCGCGCAGCAGTTGGGTCTGGCTCGCTACCTTTCGGTGTTGCTGTTGAAGTTGATGCGATTTTTGAAATTAAATAGATTTCATCCAGTTGGTAAAATCAGTTATCTTCTGCGGCACATTTTTTTGGTTTAGTCGCAGAAGATAATAGGTGTAAGGGCTTTTGAAATCATCACTCACCGCTTTCACCAATTCTTTATTTTTTAGTTCTTTCTCGATCAGAAATTTTGGCACTAATCCAACTCCCATCCCATTCTTCGCTGCTTCTGACAGCATAAAAAGATGTTCAAAAATATGACTATGGCGAATCTTTAAATTTTTTAATTTGAAGTGACCCAAATATTTCTGCCACATTTGCGGCCGATAAGTGTGCCCAAGTAAATTGCATTCAAGCAAATCCTCAGCCTGATTGATTTTGTGAGCCTTTTTAAATTTAGGTGAGCAAACACAAAGTAACTCTTCGCCCATAATTTTAGTGGCGACAAATTTCTTCCATTTCGGATTATTTTTTTGCGGCGTGACGCGAATCGCTAAATCGCAACCGACCTTTTTAAAATCGATATCACCGTCGCCGATTTTTACTAAAACGTCATATTGCGGAAATTTCTTTTTAAAATCCTGCAAGCGCGGAACCAGCCA
>Ga0214923_10005757_pt1 | contig 14232 bp, 12 predicted proteins | sample LL1510_MetaG_FD_177993 | JGI IMG/M metagenome (GOLD analysis project Ga0214923, IMG submission 177993) | Freshwater microbial communities from Lake Lanier, Atlanta, Georgia, United States - LL-1510 | ecosystem: Environmental > Aquatic > Freshwater > Lake | place: USA: Georgia | collected... | reverse complement strand
AAGTCGCCCTGTATTTCGCAGACGGTACGCAGATGCACGACTTCCGCACGCTGCAAGACCATGTTGCTCCACGCACGCGAAGCGAACTGCTCTTCAAGGGCGCCGTGAAAGACTCTGCCAAGAGTGTGTACACCGGTCTGATCAAAATTCGTGACACCGCCGACAAAGCTGAAGCGTTCCAGACAAACCGCAATCTCACATTGTCGAGCGGAGCGTGGGCCGAGAGCGTTCCGAACCTTGAGATCGAGACCAACGATGTGAAGTGCAGCCACGCCAGCACCGTGGGGCCCATCGACGACGACCAGCGGTTTTACCTGGAAAGCCGCGGTATCCGACCAGAAATCGCAGAGCGTCTCGTCGTGTTCGGGTTCTTTGCCGACGTCATCGACCGCTTGCCGGCTGCCGCAAAGCCCGATGCACTTCGCCAGAAGGTTGGTGCGCGCATATGACCATGCAGCGCATCTGCGCACTCAACGATCTCGTCGACGGGGCAGCCACAAAGTTCGAAGTCGGCTCAAACACCGTCGCGGTGGTACGAATCGGCGACCAGGTGTACGCCATCGGTAATCGTTGCAGTCACGCTGACATCGGGCTGTCTGACGGCGAAGTCGACTGCGAGAACCGCGAACTCGAGTGCCCGCGGCACGGCAGCGCGTTCAGCCTTGAGAACGGCAAGCCCAACACCCTGCCCGCCACCCAGCCCGTGCCGGTGTTCGTAGCAGAGGTTCGTGGCGGCGACGTTTATGTGTCTGACGAGGCGGCTTCATGAGCACCCTGAAGATCTCCGGACTCACCGCCGAGGTTGGCGGCAAGAAGATTCTGAACGGCATCGACCTCGTCGTCAGCTCGGGCGAGGTGCATGCGGTGATGGGTCGCAACGGGGCAGGGAAGTCGACACTCTCGGCGGTGCTGATGGGCAAGCCTGGATACAAAGTGACTGGGGGCAGCGTCACCCTCGACGGTGCAGACGTGCTCGACATGCCCACGTGGAAGCGTGCCCTTGCCGGATTGCACTTGGTGATGCAATACCCGACGGAGATTCCAGGCGTCGGTATTGACGAATTGCTCAACGAAGCACTCGCCGAGCGTGGCGGTGACCGCAGCGGTCTTGCCGCTCGCATCGCCAGCGAAGCCTCACGAATCGGGCTCAACGAAGCACTCACGCACCGCGCCGTGAACGTAGATTTCTCGGGTGGCGAGAAGAAGCGCAACGAGACGCTGCAACTCGCGGTGCTGCAACCAAAGATTGCGGTGCTCGACGAACTTGACTCGGGCCTCGACATCGACGCGCTCAGTGATTGCGCACGTCGAGTGGAGGCCGCAACGCAGGAGACCAATCTCGGCGTCTTGGTCATCACGCACTACAGCAGGCTGTTCGCCGATCTGAAGCCCGACTTCGTGCACATCTTGTCGAAGGGTCGCATCGTTGCAAGCGGTGGCCCAGAACTTGCCGACCGCGTCGAACGCGACGGCTACGACGCCTTCACGGCGTAACGCGCAACACAACCGCGGTCCGCGCTGCAACCACCAACGCGCCTTCGCGGCCTGCGATGCGGGTTGCATTCGTGAGTGCAGCCCCGCACTCACGCCCCGCCCTCACGCTCCGTACGACGATGCGCGCCGCGGGGGAGTGCGTACCGAGCGGAGAGAGCGCATACAAAACGAAAGGGCCGGCCCTTTCGGGCCGGCCCCGTCGTTACGACGTAAATCGTTGCTTACTTGGTGAAGCCGACCTTCGTCCAGTCAAGGGACGTGAAGCCGAACGCACCGAAGTTGGCGACGTTCTTCGGAACGCCGACCACGTTGTTGCGCTGGAACAGCGTGATCGAGTGCACCAACTCGAAGGCCTTTGCGTCAGCCTGGTTGGCCAACTCGCAACGCTTCTTCGGGTCGAGGATGCTGTTCGCCTTGGCGAACAGACCATCAATCTCGGCGGAGCCGATGTTGCCGAAGTTCTGCGCGGCACCAACTCGGAGAATGTTGCTCACCGACGAGATTGGGAAGTTCGTTCCCACCCATGCGAAGAGCGCCATCTCAAAGTTCGAGACGAGCACGTACTTACCGAAGTAGTCGGCAGTCGGGATCAGGGTCGGAACCAGCTCGATGCCGGCTTCCTTGGCCTGGGCCGAAGCCAACAGCACGGTGTCACGACGGTTGTCGTTGTTGCTCGGGTAGATGAGCTTCACCGACAGGCGGTTGCCGCCCTTGGCGTAGATGCCGTCGGCACCCTTCACCCAGCCAGCGTCAGTGAGCAGCTTCTGCGCTGCAGCGACGTCGCGCTTGCCGAGCTTGCCCGTGTTGTCCTGCGTGCACGCTGTGCCATCGAGGAACACGTGGTTGTTGTTCGGCTTGACTTTCGGGTCAACAATGCCCTGAATCGCCGTTGCGATTGCCTGACGGTCGATCGACAGCATGATCGCCTGACGAACCGCGACTTCCTTCGTCACGACGGTCGGAGGACCGAAGGTGAAGTGCTCGTGGGTCGGGGCCTTGGCAACGCGAACCGAGATCTTCGAGTTCTCACGCGCCTGCTTGAGGGCGTTGATGTCGTTGCCGATGTCCATGTAGTCGATTTCGCCGTTGAGCAACGCAGCGATCTGCGCAGCCTGCGGGAGAGCCTTGAACACGATCTTGTCGAGGACAGGCTTGTCACCCCACCACTTCGGGTCGCGCTCGACGGTGATCAAACGACCGACCTTGTCGAGGAACTGTGAGGCACCCTTGCCAGAAGCCGGACGGAAAGGTCCAGCAGTGACGGTCGGGCCGTTCTTCCACGCATCGTTGAAGGTCGCGGCGTCCTTGGTGAGCGACGCTGGCTTCAAGGCACCGAAGAGCGGCTGCCAGTCGGCGTAGGTCTCCTTGAAGGTGACGACGACCTGGTTGGGGTTTGCACCTTTCTTGATCGATTCGATCTTCTCGTAACCCACTGACGACGTGATCTTGTACGCCTTGTCGACGCCCTTCTGGGCATTCCACATGCCGACGAAGTCTTTGAGACCGATCGTCGTGCCGTCAGACCACTTGGCCTTCGGGTTCAAGTCGTAGGTCACCGTCTGCTTGCCGCCGACGCGCGAGGCCTTGATGCTCGTCGCGTAGTTCGTGTCGATCTGGATGCGGGCATCCTTGTCGAAATAGATGTAGCTCGGAAGCATGGTTCCCATCACCTGCGAGCAGTTGAGGAGGTTGCCCTCAATTGCACTGGTGTTGAAGTTCGGGCAGATGTCCACCTGCACGAAGCGGAACGTGCCGCCTTGCTTGAGTTCGGAAACCGGCTTCTCGTTGATTTGACGAGAACCGCCCTCCTTCGCCGACGCCTGGTTACCCAGACCCATCGGCGCGACGAGTGCCAACGCAAATGCGGCGGCAATCGCCTTCTTCATGGTCTTCACTTTCACGTGATCCCCTCTCGGATGTGTTGATATGGCACGCGAGCGGGCGACCCCGGGCGAGCCCGTGCCTTCCCCCTCGAGTTGGTGGTTCGTAGGCTACGGCTGGGTTTTCCTAATTGTCCATGCCCTGCTCATCAGTTGTTCACGAGGACGATCCCCCGTTCACAAGGGCGAAAGGGCGGCTGAACCCGTTGCCCCATCGTTCCCGCGCTCCGGAGTTGCCGCTAGCCCGTCTGCCCCAGAGCCCCAAAACGGGGGTGGCCCAATCTTGGCTATCGTAAGTCAGCCCCGCGCGGGCCTTTCATAAGGGGAAGAGAGGAACACGGGTGCTGGGCTACATCCTGCGACGGCTGCTGAACACCATCGTGATGGTGATCATTGCCTCGACGGCCGGCTACTTCCTCGCGTCTACTGCGCTCTTTCCCCGAGGCAACTATGAAGCAGCGAATCCGCCGATTCCGAAAGAGTCGATCGATGCGGTGCTCGACCGGTCGAATGTCAACGACGAGACTCCGCTGCTCGAGCGCTATGGCACCTGGGCGAGTCACGTCGTTCGCGGCGACTTCGGTCTTGATCTTGACGGCAACCGCATCAACGAGGAGTTCTCACGTCGCATCTGGGTGAGCTTGCGGCTGCTCGTCATCGGCTCGATCATCGGTGCGACCATCGGCGTGCTCGTCGGTGTGGTAAGTGCCGTGCGGCAATACAAACTTTTTGACAGAGGCTTCAGCCTTGCTGCGTATTTCTTGTTGTCGACACCCGTCTTCTTGCTCGCCATCTTGCTTAAGTTCGGCGGCATCAAGTTCAACGACTGGATCGGTTCGACGTTCTTCTTCACGCAAGGTGAATACTCGGCAGGGTTTGAGGGCACCGACTTCGAGTTTTTTGTCAATCGCCTCCAACACCTGATTTTGCCGACATTGTCGATCGCGCTTGGAAGCATCGCTTTCTACTCGCGTTACCAGCGCAACTCGATGCTCGACGTCCTCTCGAGCGATCACCTGCGAACCGCACGGGCAAAGGGTCTCACCAAACGTCAGTCGCTTTTCCGTCACGGCCTGCGAGTCGCCATCTCGCCGATGGCGACGTTCTTTGCGTACGGTTTCGGCCTGCTCATTGCGGGCGCCGCATTCACGGAAACGATCTACGGATGGTTCGGCATGGGGCAGTGGTTCATAACCGCGGTGGCGAAGAACGACATCAACTCAGTAACTGCAGTCGTCACCTTCACCTCGGTGCTCGTGTTGTTCTCCGGGTTTCTTGCTGACGTCGTGCTCGTTGCGCTCGACCCGCGAGTGAGGTCGCGCTGATGGCTGCGGCAGCAACTCCGACGACAGCTGGTGCAGATGGTCTTGGAGACCGTCTCTCTCGCGGCGCGCTGATCCGTCGCCGCTTCTTCCGCAACAAGCTCGCCGTATTCGGTTTGTGCGTCATCATCTTTATGTTCTTCATGGCGTTCGTCGGCCCGTACTTCAGCCAGTGGAACTACTACGAGAACGACTTTGAAAACCTTCTGAAACCGCCATCGAGTTCGCACTGGTTTGGCACCACACAGATTGGTGTCGATGTCTTCGCACAGACGATGCGAGGCCTGCAAAAGTCACTAATTATTGGCCTCTTGGTGGCAATTTTCTCCACGGGCCTCTCGGCCTTCATCGGCTCAGTGGCGGGCTACTTGGGCGGCCGCACCGATCGGGCAATCATGTGGGTGGTTGACCTGCTCCTCGTCATCCCCTCGCTGCTCGTGCTCGTCATTCTCTCCCGCTACTACCAAGGCAAGTCGTGGCTGCTGCTCGTCGTCGGTCTCACCATCTTCGACTGGATGATCACTTCGCGAGTCGTGCGCGGTCTGGCGATGAGTCTGCGCGAGCGCGACTTCGTGAGGGCAGCGCGATACATGGGTGTGCCGACACGAACGATCATCGCCCGGCACTTGTTGCCGAACATGGCATCGATCATCATCATCGCCGCGACGCTCAACGTTGGCGGAGCCATTCTCGGTGAGACCGGTCTTTCGTATCTCGGCTTCGGCGTGCAGGCACCTGATGTGTCGCTCGGAACCCTGATCGCCGAGGGCACCGGTGCAGCCCTTACGTATCCGTGGTTGTTCATGTTCGCTGGAGCTTCGCTCGTGCTTACGGTGCTGTCGGTGAGTTTTATCGGCGACGGTCTACGCGATGCCTTCGACCCGGGTTCGTCCAAGAGCAAGAAGATCTGAACATGAGCACATCGACAACGCACAAGAACCTCATCGAGATTCGCGACCTCTCGGTCACGTTCCCGAGCGAGGCGGGCACTGTTCAAGCAGTGCGCAACGTGTCGCTCGACATTCGGGCTGGCGAAGTGCTCGGCATCGTCGGCGAGTCGGGCTCTGGCAAGACTGTCATGTCGCTCTCAATGATCGGTCTGCTCGCGGAGAGCGCAAAGATCACCGGCACCATCACCTACGACGGTGTCAACCTGCTCAGTCTCAACGACAACGAAATGTCGAAGTACCGCGGCAAAGACATCGCGATGGTGTTCCAAGACCCGCTGTCGGCGCTCAACCCGGTGCACACCATCGGCCGGCAAATTGCCGAGGCACTCCATATACATAGCGACATCTCCAAAGAGGCGGCGCTCGCACGCGCGGTGGAGCTCTTGGAGATCGTCGGAATTCCGCGCCCAGCTGAGCGCGCCCAGTCGTACCCGCACGAGTTTTCTGGCGGTATGCGCCAGCGCGTGATGATTGCGCTCGCCATCGCCAATCAGCCGAAGGTGATCCTTGCTGACGAACCCACCACCGCTCTCGACGTGACGGTGCAGGCACAGATTCTCGACGTGCTGAAGACGGCTCGCGACATGACCGGCGCCGCCGTGGTGCTCGTCACGCACGACCTCGGAGTTGTCGCCGGCCTCGCCGACCGAGTGGCAATCATGTACGGCGGAAAAGTGGTCGAAATCGGCAATGTCGACGAGGTCTACGCATCGCCGGCAATGCCGTACACCATCGGTCTGTTGCGCTCGATTCCGCGTATTGACGGGGCAGAGTCGAGCCGCCTCACGTCAATCGATGGTGCACCACCTTCGCCAGTAGCCCTGCCGCCAGGATGTGCCTTTGCGCCGCGTTGTCCGGCTGCCGCACCGCAGTGCGATGCGAGCGTGCCCGCACTCGTCTCCATCTCGCCGACGCGCATGACTGCTTGCGTGCGACAAACCGAGATTGCAGGTCTTCAGTCGTCTGGCAAGTTGTTCGTTGAGGGCCCGCGCCACATAGCGCAATCCTCGAGCACCGACGCAGTTGCGCTCGAAGTGCGCAGCCTGAAGAAGACCTTCCCGCTAATGAAGGGCTCAGTGCTGCGGCGTCGCGTCGGCTCGGTGTACGCCGTGGACGGTGTCGACCTGGTGCTGCGCGAAGGTCGCAGTCTCGCCCTTGTCGGCGAGTCTGGTTGCGGCAAGACCACCACGCTGCTCGAGATCTTGAACATGGTCGCGCCTGAGGCAGGCATCATCACGGTGCTCGGCCGCAATGTCGCCGAACTCTCCAAGAAGCAGCGTCTCGAGATGCGAAAAGACCTGCAGATCGTCTTCCAAGATCCGTTCGCGTCGCTTGACCCGCGACTGCCGATTGGTGACGCCATCGCTGAACCGCTTGCCAACTTCGGCATGCCGAAGGCAGAGCAAAACCAGCGAGTGATGGAACTGCTCGAACTGGTCGGCCTGCAGCGTGACCACGCGAGCCGTTACCCCAGCGAGTTCTCCGGTGGCCAGCGCCAGCGCATCGCCATCGCCCGCGCACTGGCCTTGAACCCGAAGGTGATTGCCCTCGACGAGCCGGTCTCCGCACTCGACGTGAGCGTGCGCGCCGGCGTGCTCAACCTCTTGGCTGAGCTGCAAGAGAAGCTCAACCTCTCGTACCTCTTCGTCTCGCACGACTTGGCAGTCGTGCAGCACGTCGCTGACGACATCGCTGTGATGTATCTCGGCGGCATTGTCGAGTCGGGCCCGGTTGACGAAGTCTTCGCTCGACCGCAACACCCGTACACACAAGCGTTGCTGTCGGCAGTGCCGATACCCGACCCGAAGGTCGAGCGTGTTCGCAAGCGCATCATCTTGCAGGGCGATCTGCCGAGCCCGGCGAACCCTCCGACTGGCTGCCGTTTCCACACACGTTGCCATGTACGCGCGACGTTGTCGCCCGAGCTCGCGGCCAAGTGCGTGAGTGACAGGCCTGAACTCACCTCGCGCAAGTCGAGCCGCGTGGCCTGCCACGCACCGCTGAACTAGATTTCACACCGCTGAACGAGGTCTCGCATCGCCGACCTCGCTCACGCACCTCTCGCTGTACCGACTACCAGTACGCGTGTCGCATGCATCACTCGCGCCTTCCTCATAGCCTTCCCCGCATGAGCGGCGCGCCTGAGGGTTGGCACCATGCCGACGGCAAATTGCATCGCGAATTCGAGTTCAAAGACTTTGCCGAAGCGTTCGGTTTCATGACAATGGTGGCGATGCTCGCCGAGCGCCACGGGCACCACCCCGACTGGAGCAACTCGTGGAACAGGGTGCGAATCTCGCTCTGCTCACATGACGCAGGCGGCGTGGTAACGCAGCGCGACCACGATCTTGCATTCGCGATCAACTCAATATTGCGCCTCAACGACTGATTTTCTGCGACCGAGCCCGGTCGCACCAGCTTCGGCAAGACTGAGTCTTGTCATGCTCGCTGTCGTCGTCGGTCGCTTTTCGTGACGTCGGAGAGCAAGAGCATCTTCGCGTCTGCTGCGCGATTCCCCGGTCGGTGGGTGCTCACTGCGTCGTTCGTGCTGCTCACCTTTTCTAGTGGCGTCGGTTTCTACGGCTTGTCGGTGTATCTGCAGGCGTTCAGCAGAGAACTCGGTTGGTCGGTGGCTTCAATCTCGTCAGCGACGACGTTCTTCTTCTTGGTCGGCGGATTGGCAGCGATTCCGGTCGCCAAGCTCGTCGCAAAGTATGACGTTCGGTGGGTGGTAGTTGCGGGAGCATTCCTCGGGTCGGGCTCGTTGCTGTGCATGCGATTCGTCTCCGAGCGATGGCACTTGTTCGTGGTGTATGCGGTGTACGCACTCGGATGGTCGGCGTCCGGTGTCGGTCCGGTCACCACTGTTGTGACGAGATGGTTCGAAGCCAAGCGTGCGTCAGCGTTAGCCATTGCTTCGACAGGCTTGTCCGTCGGCGGTATCGTCGTGACACCGCTCATCAAGTGGATTCTCGACACGCAGGGCATTCGTGCTGGATCACCTTGGTTGGCTGTCATCTGGTTCGTCGGCATCGTGCCGATAGCCACTCTGTTGTTGCTGCCGTTTCCGCACCAATTCGGTTGGATGCCCGACGGCGAACGTGCCGCAAGCACTTCAGCGCCAGTGATGAGCGGCACCCCGCTCGCCGTGGCCATCAAGACGCGGTTCTTCTTGATGGTGGCAATCGGTTACATCTTTGCATTCGGCGCGCAAGTGGGCGGCGTGCAGCAACTCGTGAAGATGGTGGAAGAGCGCACTGACCGCACCACCGCAACTCTCGGCACCGTGGTGTTATCACTGTTCTCGATCATTGCCCGGTTCACTGCCAGTCGGCTCATTGCTCGACTCGATATGACTCGCTTCACCGTGATGATCGCAGTGACGCAGGGTGTTTCGCTCGCGATCATCGGAATGATGGACTCGTCAGTCGGCTTGCTGATTGGCATCGCGCTCTTCGGCGCAACCATCGGCAACATGTTGCTCATGCAGAGCCTGCTTATCGCGCAGAGGTTCGGAGTGCTCGACTATCCCCGTATTGCTGCGCGCCAAGGTTTGATCTCGTTTACTGGCACGGCGGGCGGCCCGTTGCTACTCGGCGCGTTGCACGACTTTGCTGGCGGATACCGTTCGAGCTATCTCGCCGCTGGCGCATGTTCGCTGGTGGGCGCGCTGCTCTTTTCGCTTGCGGGTTCTGCAGGCGACCAGCCGTCACGCGACTAGTAGTCACCCGCTGGGTTACCGCGGGCGCCGCTTGAGCAAAACTTAGAAGTCGAAGATTTCCCCGAGGATGCTCTTCGTCTTGCTCTTCTTATATGGGCGGCCGTACTTGTCATGACGGATGATGAATCGCTCATGCTCGTCTGAGTCGTCTCGACGATGCACCGGCGGAGGCACTGGGACGGTCGGTGCGGCTGGCGTGCTGACGACGGGATTGTTGCCGATGCTTCGCTCAATCAATTTGTCGAGTTCACCGCGGTCGAGCCACACGCCTCTGCAGGTGGGGCAGTAGTCAATCTCAACACCCTGGCGATCAGACAGCACCAAAGTGGCGTCAGGGCACATGGGGCACTTCATGGGGGTTCCTTTCGGATGGGTTGCCCAAGAGATTAGGTAACCCATCAAGACGATGAAAGTTGCATTACCTATTGACACTGTTGTTTGCGTCACAGACGACGTCACGATGTCGCAAGACCGCCGTACTTGCTACGGTCGTTGCGTCATGAGTGATGTCGTGCACCCCAATGTGACGCGTGTGGTGGAGGCGGGTCGGGCGCTCGGATTGGCAATCGTCACTCGGCGCTTTCCCGAAGGGACAAAGACGGCACAAGACGCCGCCACCGCAATCGGCGTATCGGTAGGACAGATTGTGAAGAGTCTCGTGTTTGCCGTAGACGGCGAAATCGTCATGGCGTACGTGAGCGGTGCCAACCAGCTCGACGAAAAGAAACTTGCTGCGGCTGCAGGTGGTACGAAGTGTTCGCGTGTCGACGCAGATGCCGTGCGTGAGGCCACCGGGTTTCCGATTGGTGGCGTTCCGCCGTTCGGTCACAGCACCCAACTGCGCGTCTTCGTTGATCCGGACTTATTGCAATACGACGAAGTGTGGGCTGCAGCGGGAACGTGGAACGACGTGTTTGGTGCGGCACCGGCAGACATCGTGCGTGTTGCCGGTGGCGTGGTCACTGACCTCAAACGCGGTTAGCGATCAACGATCTGGTCGGGGAGTACCCGGAAGAAGCCGTCTCGGGCCTGCACCTTCCTCTGCCATTGCGTCGTCCGGGTTGACGAGAGCACAGCGATCAAACGAAAGACAGCCACAACCAATGCAGGTCCAGAGGTCGTCACGAACCCGCTCCATGTAGTTGATTTGTTCGGTGAGAACCTCATGCCATCGCTTCGCAACTTTCGCCCAGTCGGGCTCCTTCGGTGTTCGTTTGAGTGGTAGTTCGTCAAGAACTTCTTTGATCAGTCCCAGAGGAATGCCCACTCGTTGGGATGCACGAATGAAGGCGAGCCTGCGCAGAACATCTCGATTGAACCGTCGTTGATTTCCTGCATTTCGCGAACTGAAGATCAGACCTTCACGTTCGTAGAAATGGAGTGCAGAAACAGAGACACCACTTCGTTCTGCGACTTGACCAACGGAGAGTTGGTCGGTTGATGTCAAGCGATTTGTCATTATCGGACAATAGTGCTTGACCTCAACTTAGGTTGAGGTGGGATGCTGATCCTGTTCGAACAACGAAGGAGGCTTGATGAACAGTTGCATGGTGGTCTGCACATTCAAGGAAGGAACAGTGATGAGTGATGTCTTTGACGTCATTGCCGCAGAACAGTCGAAGGCATCAGAGCTCGAGTCAGAAGGGAAAATCGGGTCCATTTACCTGGCGACACTCACGCGTGGAACCGTGTTCATTGAAACGTTTGCAGAGTCTGTAGAAGGCGCAACTGCAATCGTGGAGTCTTTGCCGATGGCGGCGTGGTGGGACATCGACGTGTTTCCACTTTCGGCTCCGGGAAAGCCTGGAGCGGCGTCATGAGTGTCTTTACTGCGGCCGAAATCAACTATCTGCTTACTCAACCGCTGATGCGCTTTGCATCAGCATCTACGAATGGACGTCCTGATGTCGCACCCGTTGTCTTCGAAGTTGATGGAGATGACATCGTGACTGGCGGATTCGACATCACCCACACCGTTCGTTATCGAAACATCCAGAACAATCCGCGTGTATCAGTCGTGGTTGATGACTTGGCGAGTATCGATCCATGGTCTCCGCGTGGAATCAAGATCATCGGAACGGCGGTCGTCGAGGAGAACAGCGGGTCCCCCCAGTTTCGGATTTCACCCGAAGTCATCATCAGTTGGGCGATCAATGACACAACCCCTGGGATTCCCAAGATGGAGCGCCGCAAGGTTGGCTGATCAATGGGTTTTCTAAACCAACGGCGGTGTGCCGCCCTTTGGTCATACATCTCAACTGCGTGTGTTCGTTGATCCGGATTTGTTGCAGTACGACGAGGTGTGGGCTGCAGCGGGAACGTGGAACGACAACTTCGGTGCTGCACCTGCGGACATTGTGCGCGTTGCCGGAGGCGTAGTCACCGACTTGAAACGCTCATAGGCGACGAGCTGCAACATACTTCATCAAATAGATTTGACACATGGCTCACCCCACTGAAGAGATTCGTGGACGCGTTCAACAGAATCTCATGGAGTCCCGTCAGGCGCGCAAGCTGCGAGACTTCGACCGTTGTTGGTCATTGTTGGAAGACGCACACGTGCTCAGTCAGCCGTGGGCACGGATGCATGTGAGGGTGCATGGGTCCGTGTTTGTCGCTGCAGTGGTGCAACGAGATGTGCGTGAAGTTCGGGGTCAGTTATCGAGGATTGCTGTGGCAGGTCCTGGTTCATTATCGGGTCGCTATCCAACGGGGAACACAGGGCGTGCTCGTGTCCCCGCGACGCAGCCAATGCCGATTGCGGGAGAACTTGCAGAGGTGCTCCAACGAGCAGGGCAGCGAACCGACTGATCTAACCGTTCGTAAAGGGTTGCCTAAACCAATGGTGGCGTGCCGCCTTTTGGTTTTTCGCGGCCGCTTCGGATCTTCATCGATCCGGACTTGTTGAGATACGACGAAGTGTGGGCTGCGGCGGGAACGTGGAGCGACGTGTTCCCGATAACACCGAACGATCTCGTGCGCGCAAGCGGCGGAGTCGTCAGCGACCTGAAGCGCACCTAACCTCCGACTAGCGCCATCTGCAAGGCTGTTGTGATGACGGCTGATCCATCAACACATCGCTCGTTGGCCATCGAGGCGAATAACTCGACTTGGGAGATTCTCGGAAAACCTGGAGACCAGATCTCGCCGGAAGAAGCCGAAGAGATGACACGCCGCGCGTATGCCGCGGCCTATCATTGGCAACGTGCCGAGGGATCGACACCCGCTAACTCCGCACGCGCAGATTGGTTGCTATCGCGTGTCTGGGTCACGCGCGAAGAGGGTGCTCAAGCGATGAACTACGCCAAGAGATGTATGGCAACGTGTGAAGCATCGTCTCTCGCTGACTTCGACCTCGCGTACGCGCACGAAGCACTGGCCCGTGCCCACGCGTGCCTCGGCCAGGCTTCAGAGGCCAGGCGGCACAGAGAGAGGGCGGCACAGGTCCCTATTGCCGACCCTGAAGACAAAGCAGTGTTTGATGGGGACCTTGCATCGGGGCCGTGGTTCGGTATCTCCTGACGGAATCTCAAAGAGTTTCCAAAGACAACGGCGGCGTGCCTCCCTTTGGTCATGCAACCCAACTGCGCATCTTCATCGACCCGGACGTGTTGCAGTACGACGAAGTGCGAGCTGCGGCGGGAACGTGGAACGAGAACTTCGGTGCTGCACCGACAGACATCGTGAGCGTCTCCGGTGGTGCGGTCACCGACTTGAAGCGCGCTTAGTTTTTCCTTGATTGATTCGCGTGAGGTGAGGGTAGCTAATCAAGTCTGACGATTTCAGGGTGGAATGACTTCAAATACTTTTGTGACCACTTACCAAGCGCTTCAAGTGTCGGGCGAAGCGCAGCTCCGCTCGGCGTGAGCTGAAAAGCATTATTCCGAGCAACTCCATTTCGATCTACTCGCTCAATCAGATTTATTGAAGTGAGCATGCGAAGTCTTTCAGCCAAGATATTTGTAGATATTTGTTCTGGTGACTCAAGAAACTCTGAGTAGGTGCGAGTTCCATGTGTCATGAGGTCGCGGATGATGATGAGTGACCACTTGTCGCCAAGCAAATCGAGACCAGAGCTGATGGGACAAGCCGAGCGCCAATCGAATTCTTTAGATTTCATCATTCTGCTCACACACTCATTCTAATTCAGAGCGATGCGGCCATTTCTCTGAGAGAAATTTCAATCGGTGTTGGAATCCACTTGAGTACATCGAAGGTTGCGTGGTTATCAAAAGAATGGGAAAGATTGAGAAGCGGCAACATGCCTTTAGCCTCTCGGTCAAAGAGGCTCATAAGCTTGATTGCCACATTTGGAGCCTTGCGAGAAGGGACTTTCTTGTAGCCAGCATTTCTCAGTGTCTCTGCAACGTGACTCATCGTGATTGGCTCTGATGTAGCCGCGATAAATCGCCGTCCAGCTGCCCTCGCTGTCGTCATCGCCGCAACATGGAGTCGGGCAACATCTCGTACGTCAACCATTCCCATTGCGACATTAGGGATCATCGGCACTTTGCCCCTGATCAAGTCCTTGATAAAAGCCACGCTCTGGCCGTCTACTTCAGCGCCAAGCGATGGACCATAAACGGCTCCAGGGTTGATGACGACTAGTTCCAAACTACTTTTGGTGACTTGTTCCCAAGCAGAACGCTCCGCCAGCGTTTTACTCTTTGCATACGCGCCAATGTCGGCATTGAGGTCTGACCAGGCATCGGTTCCGTAACGACCACTTGGCCTACCGGCGACCATCGAAAGTGTTGATGATGTGAGCACCAATCGTTGAACGCCAGCCCGCAAAGCAGCGTTAATCACTCGTTTCGTTCCTTCAACGGCGGGGGCAATCAGTACTTCTTCGTTCTTTGGTTCGG
>Ga0214923_10005756_pt1 | contig 14233 bp, 13 predicted proteins | sample LL1510_MetaG_FD_177993 | JGI IMG/M metagenome (GOLD analysis project Ga0214923, IMG submission 177993) | Freshwater microbial communities from Lake Lanier, Atlanta, Georgia, United States - LL-1510 | ecosystem: Environmental > Aquatic > Freshwater > Lake | place: USA: Georgia | collected... | reverse complement strand
TTCCGGATCAACTTTTTCAGTTGCGGGGTTCTCAACCGCCACAGGTAGTACATCAAACTATTATGGCAGTTTTTCTGACACAACTAATCAGTCTGTAAGTGGGGCAAACATTGCAACGGTATGGACTTATGACACAACCGAGTTATCTAATGGAATTTATATCCAAGATGGGTCAAAAATTAAAGTATCAAATGATGGGATATATGAAATAGGGTATTCTGCGCAAATAGAAAAAACTCAAGGAGGAACATCAAGTGATGTTACAATTTGGGCGGTGGTAAATGGAAATCCTGTCGTTAGAAGTTCGTCAACAATAACTCTAGAAAATAATTCCGTTTATTCCTTACCATTTGTTTCATATATTTTTGAATTATATGCGGGTGATTATGTTGAATTTTATTTTTCATCTCCAAGTGATCATGTTCAAATAACAACTTTATCGGGTTTGACAACACCAACAAGACCTGTATCACCTTCGGTTATTATTGTTGCGAAGGCTATCGGAAATGCGGTTCTTAACACAAGTGGTGATAGTTTTGTAACGGGGTTTTCTTTAACTAATGACACATTAACCTTATTACAAAACAGAGTTGGTTTATATTCAGGTTTTTCGGTTAACTTACCATACTTGAATACATCAGGTGGAACAATAACCGGTAATCTGTCTGTTAGTGGTAGCGTAAGTGCAACAACATATTATGGTGATGGTTCAAATTTAACAGGTATATCACGAGGTGGAGGTGGTGGTGCCGGAGGGCAATTGTACTATTTCAATATCTCCAACACTCAAACCCCTTATTACGAATTTTCAACAACAGCAACAACAGCTGCGGAACAAACAATATCGGCAACTGCGAGTTCAAACGCAACGGTTTTAATTGGTGGTTTTATGACACCAAGCACATTACCGAATATTACTAACTTTCCTGCAGGTATTTTAAGTTTTTATTTTCATACCTATGATGGAGGAACCAACCATAGCTTCAACATTTATGGTGAATTATATAAAAGGACAACAGGAGGAACAGAGACATTACTTTTCACTTCAGACGCTACTCCAGTAATTGGTAATGTTGTTAGTATGGTAATATCTGATGGGTATTTTTCGGGAGCGACTTTAAACTCATCTGACAGATTAGTGGTTAAAGTTTATGGTACAAATTTAACTAATCAGACAAGAACCATATATCTTGTAAGTGAGGGAAGTTCTCATTATAGTTTTGCCCTCACAACAATTCCAACATTTACTGACACATATGTTACTGGTTTTACATATAGTGATAACACATTAACCATTAAACAAAATAATAATCAGGCGGATTTAACGGCAACAATAAATACCATGACAGGGTTAACCATTAATGGTGATTTTGTTGTAACCGGCAACACAAACATTCAATCTTTTTCCGCAACAACAGGATATTTATCTTCTTCTGCAACAACAATATTACAGGTTAATGGTACTGGAGGTACATTATTTAATGTTGGGAACTATACATCAAATCTAGTATATAGTATTAACACTCCGAGCGGATTTCCTATACTGAATGTATATGACGATTCTACGATATTAATGGGTAGTTATCTATCTTTAAGTTTAAATACGACTTCAAAGGTAACCGTGACAGGTACAACATCGGTTTATTCAATACCAACTTCAGCATATACCGGCGCGTTTTTTGACTATGTGGTAACAAATGGGACTGATTTAAGATCAGGTAATATAATGTCCATTTGGGATGGAGTAACCATAAACTTTACTGAAGCTACTACAAATAGTATTGGTAATACTTCCGCAATCACATTTAGTGTTGTATTAAGTGGTGGTAACGCAATATTAAGAGCAACCAGCTCAAGTGGTAGTTGGATTGTAAAAAGTATAGTGAGATCAATTTAATAATGATACAAATAAATCCAATAGTTGTTTTTGATGGTTTAATCTATTATTTGGATGCGGCAATTCCATCAAGTTATTCGGGTAGTGGGGTAACAATACAGGACATATCCCCACAGCAAAAACTACCAACAACATTAATTAATGGTGCGACAGGAAATACAATTAATGATGTCAAAGTTTTCAGTTTTGATGGGGTTGATGACTACGGAGAGGCTAATGCAACTGACATATATCCTACACTATCATCAAATTTTACATTTGAGTGTTGGTTTGGATTTGATAGAACGACAAGAGGAGCTTTAATAGGTTTTATACAATCTCCCGGACAGACAATTGACCGTGTTCATTTGGAAGTTTATGGGCAATTTAATAGAATATTAACAAGAACTACTGATGGAACAACATCATTTTATACTCAATGGGATGGATTTAATACAATTGATTACCCAAATTATTTTAATCAAGTTGTTATGACTTGTGAACTTGGATTTGTGAATATTTATGTAAATGGAGAATTGGTACAAAGTAATGTATCAACTGTTACAAATAATATGACACCATCAACTTTAAGATTTTCAAGAGGTGGTAATGCCGGTGCTAGTTATTTGAAATCTGATATATCTATAATTAAAATGTATAATAGAACATTAACATCAAACGAAGTTTTGCAGAACTATAATAACTTAAAAACAAGATTTGGTTTATAATGGAGAAATATATAATATTTTCATATTCTGAAGTAGATAAAATTAATTTCCAACAGGTGTTGGAAGAAAGTCCATCAACTTTGAGAATTAGTTCCGATGGTTTATTAAGTATTGTGAAATGGAGAGATGTTACTGGAGATTATTATCCCGATTTTCTATCAGCCCTATCACAATTTCAAGGACCTTTTACTCAGAATGAAATGATAAATCTACTACAAACACAAAATTGGAACGATGAATGAATTTAATATAAAAAATGGGTTGATTGTTGATGGTGGTTTAACAGCAACAACACTATCTGCCACAACAATAAGTGGTGGAACATTCTTTGGAAATGGCAGTAACTTGACAGGTATATCAGCGGCTTCAGGTATATTTGGTATATCAAATAGTGCTGGAACTTACACATTTTATTCAACTTTAACTTTAGCTATGGCGGCATCAGTTTCTGGTGACGCAATTGAAATGTTTAGTGATGTTACTGAAACAGGTGCGGTTACAATTACATTGAAACCTGATGTCGTTATAAATGGTAATGGTTATACTTACATATTAAATAATACTGGTTCTACAAATGCTTTTCAAGTTACTTCATCAGGAAACTACACAATTAGGAATTTAATTTTAACAAGAACTGGTAGTACAATAACTACCTCATATCAAAATTTATGTGTTTATGTAAATGCTAACTCGGTTACCTGTAACCTTGAGGGGTGTATATTAAGAGGACAGAAAAGTTGTTTTTCAACCCAATCTTTGGTGTCTAATTTTGTTTTAATTGGTGGGAGTTATTATTCAGGGGCAATAGCTGTTTTAGCGTATGGTCCAGTTTCTTCCGCTAATTTTGCTTATGTTGATAATATATATTGTGAATCAACGGCAACTGATGGTTCTAGCGCTATTTATTTAACATACGCTGAAGGTAACAGATTATCCGCAAGACAATTAGCAGCAAGTGGTGGCGGTTCTGGTATTGTAACTAATACCGCAAATGTTAGAAATTCATATGGTTATTCAATTAGTTCACATGGAATAACCACTACTGCAACTGGCGAATTGAGGTTGAGTACTGGTGAATCTAACGCAGGTCGTGGCATATCTGGAGGTGGTTCTATTTCTAATTGTGTTGGAAAAAGTAATACAAATGTAGGTTTATTTAATGAGGGTGTAACATATAATTCAATTGGTATTAGCAATACTAGTGTTGGGTTTTACCCATACATAACCGCACCAGCGTATAATTGTGTTGGAATATCAACTAGTAGTTGGGGTATTGTGGGTTATAATAACAATATATTTAATTGTCATTCAACATCAACATCAAATGTTGCTTTGAGTATGGGTGCGGGTTATACAACAACTCGGTTTATTGATTGTAGTTTTACATCAAATTGGAACAGTGCTAACGGACATGCAGTTACTATAAGTAATAGTGTTATGCAATTTCATGGTTGTACTTTTGTTGTAACCAATACTTCAGCCAATTGTATAAACAACTCAGCAGCTCCATCACCAATAACGGTTAGATATACCAAATCAACATTTATAAACTCAACAACGCCTGTTAGTGCTACTATTACACAAGGAGTAACAAACACATCGGATAACCAAGGAAACTTAATAATAAATTAATATGGAAAATATAAATCAAATAGTCGTTCAATTAACTGAAAATGTCTGTCCTATTGTTAGAGCTTTAGCTCAATATGGTTCAGATATTTATCAACCAAACCAGTATGAAGTAATTTATTCTGAATTAACAAATGATGAAAAAATTATTTGGGATAATTTTGTAGAAATGATAACAAATAAACAAAGTAGTTAAATGTCTCAACAAATTCAAATAAGTGCGGCAACAGGAACACCACCATACGATGTTTACATATGTGACATCACGCTTACTACTTGTTATTTAATTTCTGGCGGAACGACAATACCTCCAACGGTGGAATACACTTTAACGGGTTTATTTGAGAATACAACTCCTATTATAGTTAAGTTGGTAGATTCACAAGGTTGTGAGTTTTTTAAAGTAATTAACTGCCCAACCTCTCCAACACCAACACCAACAAATACTCCGACACCAACGCCAACAACAACTCCGGGTTGCCATTGTATATCTTTTGTAAATACGGGTGTTACATCAAGTAATTACTAATTAACACAATGTGATGGTACTGAATTATCTTCAACAATTGGTTTGGGTTATACATTATATTATTGTGGTTCTAATCCGTCAGGCGATACTAATGTTGTAATTTCAATTGGTGGTGTTTGCTCAGGAGGTGCGTGTGTAACACCAACTCCAAGTCCTTAAAAACTATTTATGATTTATGAAAGTTTGTAACAAATGTAAGGTTGAAAAAAAACTAGAAGAATTTCACAAAGGAAATGACAAAGATGGGTTTCAATACACCTGTAAATTATGTAAAAAGGAATATTCTCAAAAAAATAAAGAAAAAGAAAACATGCGTAAAACAAAATGGAGATTGAAAAATCCTGAAAAAATAAAAAAATCTAAACATAAATATTATTCAACAAATAAAGTCACAGAAAATAAAAGAAATACGAATTACTCAAACAACAAAAAAAAGATTGACCCTTTGTTTAAAATTTCTTGTAATTTAAGAACACGAATTTATAACTACATAAAAAGTAAAAAAATTAAGAAAACGAATACGACATACGATTTAATAGGGTGTTCACCAAGTTTTTTAAAAGAACACTTAGAAAAACAATTTTCAGATGGTATGTCTTGGGAGCTTATGGGTCGATATATACATATTGACCATATAATCCCATTATCGTCCGCTAAGACGGAAGAAGATTTTTTCAAACTATGTCATTACACAAATTTACAACCTTTATGGGCTGTAGAAAATTTAAGAAAAGGAAAAAAATAATGTATTTTTGATGTATTATGACTATTTTTATCCATAATATATTTTTATGAATAAAATTTTTGTACAAATTGCATCATTCAGAGACCCACAATTATCTTTAACTTTAGAAAGTATGATAAAAAATGCTAAGTTTCCTGAAAATTTAGTAATTGGTATTTGTAATCAATATAATGATGAGGATGGTTTTAATATTGATGAATATAAACAAGATAAAAGATTCAAAATAATAGATGTTTTGGATGTTGAATCTAAAGGTGTATGTTGGGCTAGAAATAAAGTTCAACAATTATATAATGAAGAAGATTATACTCTTCAAATTGATTCCCATATGAGATTTGAAAAGGATTGGGATGAAATCTTAATAAATATGATTATTGAACTTCAAAATGATGGATACCCAAAACCATTATTGACTGGGTATGTTTCATCTTTTGATCCTGATAATGACCCACAAGGTAGAGTTACCGAACCTTGGAGAATGGTATTTGATAGATTTATTCCTGAAGGCGCGGTTTTCTTTTTACCTGAAGTAATACCAGGTTGGCGACAAATAACTAAACCAATTCCTGCAAGATTTTATTCCGCACATTTTTGTTTTACATTAGGTCAATTTTCAAAGGAAGTTATTCACAATCCAAATTATTATTTTCATGGGGAAGAAATTTCAATTGCTGTAAGAGCGTATACACATGGATATGATTTATTCCATCCTCATCGTGTTATTATTTGGCACGAATATACTAGAAAAAATAGAATTAAACAATGGGATATCGACAAGAATTGGGGTAATAAGAACAATATGTCACACAAATTAAATCGTCAATTATTTGGAATGGATGGTGAGGAGATGATTGATTTCGGAAATTATGGTTTCGGAACTGAAAGAACTTTAAGAGATTATGAAAAATATGCGGGTGTTAATTTTAAGTTAAGAGGGGTTCAACAATATACATTAGATAAAAAATACCCCCCAAATCCAATTATCCATTCGGAAGATGAATGGAATAATTCATTCACCTCTGTGTTCAAACATTGTATTGATGTCCACAAAGGACAAGTTCCTGAAACAGATTATGATTTTTGGGTTGTTGCGTTTCACAATGAAAAGGATGAGACTATGTTCAGAAAAGACGCCGATGAGAATGAAATTAGAAATATGATGAACGATCCTGATGGATATTGTAAAGTTTGGAGAGAATTTAATACAACAATAAAACCAAAATATTGGGTTGTCTGGCCTCACTCAAAATCCAAAGGTTGGTGTGATAGAATTGTAGGAAATTTATAATATTATGAAGAAAATAAAATTTATTACGGCAATATACTCTGACTTATATGGTACTGAGCTAGGTGGAAGACCGAATAGATATCACCATTATAGATGGAGTTTACTTTCATTACTTAAAATGACAGATGCTGATTTTGTGTGTTATACATCTGATAGAGAATATAACGATATTAAATCTTTTTTTTATGATAGTCACAAAATAAATGAAGATAAATTACGGATTATTGTATTTGATTTGAATCAAAACAAATACAATAAGTTAATAAAAAAGTATAAAAATATTGAACAAATAAAAAAGGGTGATAGATGTCTTGAAATTCAATATATGAAATTTGTATGGTTCACTTTTGAAGATATGTCTTACGACTATTATTTTTGGATTGATTCTGGATTATCTCATTGCGGATTGATACCAAATAAACATTTATCGTTGTTGGGATCACATTATAGAGGATATTATGAATCCCAATTATTTAATAATAAATTTTTACAAAATTTGATATCCAATACTGGTGATAAATTTACAATAATTGGTAAGGAAAATCATAGAAATTTTTGGTCTTCAACCGTTAATGTAAGTCATTTTGATAAATATGATAATTCAATTCATATTATAGGGGGATTGTTTGGTGGAAAAAAAGAAATATATTCCGAAATTACAAATCTATTTGAAAAATATCTATATCAAGTCACAGAATCTGATAATCGGTTATATCACGAAGAAGATATTATGACATTAATGTTTAGAAATCACGAAACATTATTTAATAGATTTCATTTTGATACATGGTGGCATGAAAATGAAAGAGTTGCGGGTTTAGATATTCAAAAACATATTTCAGAAAATAAAAGTTTTTATAAAATATTGGAAGAGTTAAATGTCTAAAATAACTTTAGTTACAGGTCTGTGGAATATAGGTAGAGAAAATCTACAAGAGGGGTGGTCTAGGTCATATCAACATTATCTTGGAAAGTTCCAAGAACTTTTGAAGATAGATTGTAATATGATTATATTCGGTGATATAGAATTACAAAAATTTGTATCAAAAATAAGAAAGTCCGAAAATACTCATTTTGTTTTAAGGGGTCTTTCTTGGTTTCAAAATAATGAATATTACCCACTAATACAAAACATAAGAAATAATCCAAAGTGGTTTAATCAATCTGGATGGTTAAAGGATTCAACTCAAGCAAACCTTGAGATGTATAATCCTTTGGTAATGTCAAAAGTTTTTATGCTTAATGATGCGAGAATTTTGGACAAATTTAATTCTGACTATTTGTTTTGGATTGATGCGGGAATTGCCAACACATTACATATAGGATATTTTTATCACGATAAAGTTTTGGAAAAAATAAAAGGTATTGAGAATAAAATTTCATTTGTTTGTTTTCCATATGAGACAGATTCAGAAATTCACGGATTTGAATACAAAAAGATATGTGAATACGCAGGCGATAAAGTTAATTTGGTTGCTCGTGGTGGTTTTTTTGGTGGAGATAAAAATGTAATTGAACAATTTAATACTCTATATTATCAAATTTTAATGGACACATTAAACAATGGTTATATGGGAACTGAGGAATCTTTATTTTCAATATTACTTTATCAAAATCCCGAACTATTTCAATATTCATTAATTGATGGGAATGGACTAATCTATAAATTTTTTGAGGAGATTAAAAACGGAGAACAAAAATTCTTAAATAAGTCAAAACAAGTCTCAATTTCAAAGGCAATTGATATTACTAAAGTTGGTTTATATGTGATTACATTTAATTCACCAAAACAATTTGAAACATTGATTCAAAGTATGTTGAATTATGATCCTGATTTTATTTACAAAACCAAAAAAATTTTATTAGATAACTCAACTGATTTGTCAACAACGCCAAAATACAAAGAATTATGTGAAAAATATGGTTTTGAACATATCAAAAAGAATAATTTGGGTATTTGTGGTGGAAGACAATTTGTGTCTGATCATTTTAACGACTCTGATTTGGATGTTATGATTTGGAGCGAGGATGATATGTTTTTTCAGAATAAACCAAATGAAACTTGTAAAAACGGATTTAATAAATACACACCAAATTTATACAAAAAAAGTCTTGATATATTAAAAAAAGAAGGATTTGATTTTTTAAAAATCAACTTTACTGAATTTTATGGTGATAATAGCACACAATTTAGTTGGTATAATGTTCCGCAGGATTTCAGACAAAAACATTGGAAAGAAAAACCAAATCTACCAAAACAAGGATTGGATTCAAACGCTCCAAAAACAAAATTTAACAATATTAAATCCCATCAAGGGTTACCATATGTGGATGGTGAAATTTATTATTGTAATTGGACTCATTTTATCACTAAAGATGGGAATCATAAAATGTTTCAAAAAACTAAATTTCAACATCCTTTTGAAAATACTTGGATGTCACACATTTATCAAGAAACAATAAAGGGAAAAATTAATCCTGGGTTATTGTTATTAACACCAATAGAACACAATAGATTTGAACACTACTCGTCAAATTTGAGGAAAGAAAATTAAATTAAAGAATTGCTAGTATTTATATGTAAAACAATTGATGGAGTTTTACATTAAGAAAAACGCTACACTACCTTTGTTAAAACTTCAGGTAGTGAAAGACGGACGAAGTGACTACAACAAGTTTATGGACTTGATTGAAGTTTCTTCATTATTTTTTTCAATGATTGATATTGAAACGGGAATACCTAAGATAACTTCTCGGCCCGCAGGATTTGTTGAAAAAACATTTATTGATCCGAATGCTGAACCAGAGTATTACATTTATTATCAGTTTACAAACAGAGACACAAACAAAGTTGGTAGATTTGAAGGTCAATTTATGTTAAGAAGTTCTGATGGTAATTTAATTTTACCAATTAGGGAAAAGTTATATATTAATATACAAGAATCGTTCATTGCTGATGATTTGGATTATGAAAGTTGTTATGTTTCAGAGTTCCCTTGTTGTGTAAATCCACCATCAACAACAACTACAACAACATTACCTTGTCCAAGTTGTCCGGCTTGTAGTCCGAGCCCAACTCCAACTCCGACCCCAACACCAGTTCCTATCAATGATTTATCTTATATATCAATACCTAACGGGGATTTGAGTTATAGTATAATACCCAATAATAACTTGGGTTTTTCTAATATCCCTAATGGTGATTTTATGTTTGCGTTTTTATAATAAACGAATATTTATAAATAAAAAAAAATGGCGTTAGGTATAAGAATTACAAGTAACAATTTAGACGGAAAAATTGCTGAAGTAACATTTTCAGCAACTACCGGAGGAACCGTTAATATAGGTGAGGTAACAATCCCCTTTAACTATATTACGAACTTCCCTTATGGTACATATGAAATTTATGTACCTTTCTATGACTACACATATGAATTAATTATTAATGAACCTGTTGATGTAAAATCATTTGTATTTGTATCAAAATTAATAACAAATAACAATAATGGTTTTGTAAATCTAAATTATGATGATTTAACCGCAACCGTATTTGACTTAAATATTGACTATACAGGTTGGTACATTAACGATGTATACCCAATAACAAATTCAGGATACGCTTTTTATTTCCAAAATAATGACACTTGTGATTTACAATGGGTTGTTTTTGTTGATTCAACCGGTCAAATTATTGAAAGTTTTCAAACTAATTGTGATTGTGACTACAATTACGATCTTTTAGGTGGAAAATATGCGGTTTTTACCGATTACTATAATAGTATTCTAAAAATCTTTAACGGAAAAGAGATTTATACTATAACCGCAGATTCAACTTCTCAATATGTTTATTATTGGCAAGAATGGGATGGTGTTATGTCAAATGATAATATAATTGTTGCGTATGAAAGTAAAACAGGTTCAACAATAACATTAAATATATTCAGCAATGGTACATTAATACCTTTTGGTGACCTATATGATTATAATGTTGACGATATTAGTGTAAGAACATATTTTGATGGTAGTTTTATTTATGTTACTAATTATGATATGGATAATAACAGATATTCATATGTTAAAATATATGATGGAAGTACCGGAGATTTATTACAAAATTTTGATATCTCATCTGGTGGTACATATAATCAATCAAATTTTATATTTTATGGAAATAACAAATCGGGACAGATTTTTTGGAATTATTCCGACTCCAATACCGATTATTTGATTTTACATTATAATGGTAATACCGACACCCTAACCTCAACCACTCACGATAGGAACAACTATCAGGAGTACCCTTATGTGTTTGGTCAACAAAATCTTTATCCAAATCCTGGTGGATCAGAAGCGTTTTCTATTTTGTTAAGAGACAATCAAGGGGGTAATGGAATTGGATCAATAGTTAGTTATTGTGACATTCTATATATGTTAAGTGGTGATACTACGATACAAACATTAACATTTCAAGACAGCGGATTACCAGATAAGACAATTCGTAGTTATTTTACAACAAGTAATAATATTTTTACAAATTGTGACAATGGGGATGGTAAAGTCTCTGTACTTAGTATAACAAGTACGGGAATTACTTATCACGATACAAATTTATTAATGTTATCCAACCCATCAACAAGTGATATGATTGAAAATGGTAATGGGTTTGTAGGTTCTTTTTTTGATGACAATTCTTATACACAGATGAGTTTAATTCATATCACAGAAAATGGAGATTTAGGTGATATCATTAATGGTATTTCGTTAACTGGTACATATCAAAGAAATACCGAATATTTGGGTGATTTATATCATTTTAGACCTTATACAGGAAATACCTACTACATCGCTCCAAATTCTGATTTGTTCCAAACAGGTACTATCACAGGTAACACTTTCAATACATACTATAAGCCATCAACTTTCCAATCAAATTTTATAAATAGAGGTAATATTGTTTATGTTAATTATAACACAAATGAATGTTTTGTTTTAACCGAATCCGGAACAACAAATACTTTTACATTACCCACTAGTGGTACTTATAATGTTTCTGTTGGTGAAAATTACTTTATGTATGTATTTTTGGATGATGTGAGTGGTTTTACAAACATAAATCTATATGACTTCCAATTTAATCTTGTAAATAGCGCCGCAACTGAATTTACTAGTTTTTGGTCACTAGAATCTTGTAATGACAATTTTGTGGTGATTATTAATGAAAATGGCAAATACTACAACTATTTAGTCACAGAAAACGAGATTACTTATAATGAAGTAACCGATAATAATTCATACTACACCTTCAACGACTATGTTTGGTGGGATTAAAAAGTAACAAATATGAGAACAAGTATTATAATTAAAGTAGAAAAGAATAAAAGTACCATTTCAAATTTCTCAACGATTGTTGAAGTTGAAAATGATATCACTTATTTAGAACTAAAAACCAAAATTAAAACTTTGATAAATTTTGATTTAGAAATAGATAGTGAAGAAATTTATAAGGGTTCTAAAAAGATGTCCAATGGGGATATTGTTACCAACGAAAAACAATTACTATATAATTTGTTGGTAAAATAAGTTACTATACTATTTATAGTTATGGGGTTAGATTATAGAAAAAGATCAGGAAGAGTTTTTGATGGTTCCAAACTTAATGTTGAGGGTCAAGGGATTTATAATGTTTTTAAAGGTAGTAGTTTTGTTAAAATCGCTCCAAAAGACGATCAACTCGGCAAGCCTTTAATCCAATTAATTACACCTACACCACCACCAAATCCGTAACATAAGTTTGATTATCCAATTTTTTTCTTTATATTTATTGAGGTAAGATAAATGTCGGTTAATTCGGCAGCTAATATATCACTCAAAAATATACAAAATGATTAGACAGGAAGAAATTGAATCTTTCCTACACGGAAACGATCCAGAGGAGTTCATAGTGGCAATTGAATTTGATTATCTATCGGATTCCATATACAAAATTAAAGAAATACCTGGTAAAGGTAAGGAAATCAGAAAGGACACATTTATCCCATTTGCTTGGGTTGGTGATTTAAGGGGACTTAACTTCTATCAATCATCAAAAGGTCTTCAAAAAGAGGCAATGTCCAAATACAAAATCGTTATTGAAAAACTTGAAACGGGTGGAAACGATCGTCTTGAAAGAGGTTTGAAGTTTATGGTTAAATCCTTAATGGGTTACAGAGCTCTAATTCAATTTTTTCGTGATGGTGGTGTGGATCCTTGGGGGGAAAAATCAAAGGATTTAATTATGATTCTTCCGCCGGTTGAGCAATATCTCATACAAAGGGAAAAACGATTATTCAAAGGATATGAGGAATACAATGATATCACAAGATTTGTATTTGACTTGGAGACAACCGCACTTGAACCAAAAGATGGTAGAATCTTTATGATAGGAATGAAAACCAATAAGGGGTTTAAACAAGTTATTGAATGTGCTGACGAAGAACAAGAAAGACAAGGTTTAATTGAGTTTTTCAAAACAATAAAACAAATTAAACCTTCAATTATCGGTGGTTATAATTCATTTAACTTTGACTGGTATTGGATATTTGAAAGATGTAAAGCTCTGAATCTTAACATAAAGAACATATGTGATACCTTAAATCCGGAAGTTAATATTAAACAATCTGAAAACCTTCTCAAACTTGCAAATGAGGTTGAAAAATATAATCAGGTTGGAATGTGGGGTTATAATATTATTGATATTCTTCACTCCGTTAGACGAGCACAGGCAATTAATTCAGGTATCAAATCCGCTGGTTTGAAATATATTACCCAATATATAAATGCCGAAGTCAAAGATCGTGTATACATTTCTCACGAAAACATCGGATCAATGTATTCCAAAAAAGAAGAATATTGGCTTAATATTACAAATGGAAAATATAAGAAAGCGGACAATCCCGAATTTGATAATTTGGATAAAAGATTTCCTGGAACATATGTTAAAACAACTGGGGATGATATAGTTGAGAGATATTTGGATGATGACTTGGAAGAAACATTACTTGTGGATGAAGAGTTTAATCAGGGTACATTCTTATTGGCATCAATGATACCAACAACTTATGAAAGAGCCGCCACTTTAGGAACTGCAACAATTTGGAAATTAATAATGTTGGCGTGGTCTTATAAACACAAATTGGCAATCCCTGAAAAAGAACAAAAAACAGAGTTTGTTGGAGGACTCTCAAGATTATTGAAAGTTGGATTCTCAAAGAATGTTCTCAAACTTGACTATTCTTCACTATATCCTTCAATCCAATTAGTACACGATGTATTTCCTGATTGTGATATATTAAATGGTATGAAAGGTATGTTAACATATTTTAGAAATACTCGTATCAAATATAAAAATTTAGCGGGGGAGTGGTATGATAAGGACAAAAAGAAATCTTTGTCTTATGAT
>Ga0214923_10005754_pt1 | contig 14239 bp, 10 predicted proteins | sample LL1510_MetaG_FD_177993 | JGI IMG/M metagenome (GOLD analysis project Ga0214923, IMG submission 177993) | Freshwater microbial communities from Lake Lanier, Atlanta, Georgia, United States - LL-1510 | ecosystem: Environmental > Aquatic > Freshwater > Lake | place: USA: Georgia | collected... | reverse complement strand
AGGCCGGTAAGGATTATTGCGCTCATAAAAAAACCTCCTGCATAAGATTCTGATGGTGTCTTTCATCATCAGCAGGTCCTCCTTTAGGACCACCGTGCGCAAGAGAGGCTCGGTTGGTACTAAGCAAACTAAAGGGCTTAACGCTTAGGTTCTTGACCTACCCAAAGTATAGGCCTAGCCACTGTCAGTGGGTAGTAGCAGACTTGCGCCATGAATGAAGAAGAGATGCGGTATCGAGTCACAGCGGTAGTAAGTACTACTATGCAAATAGTAGTTCAAGCAAGAAGTGAGGAAGAGGCGGAAGCCTTTTCAGATGCAATCGATTTTGAAAAGTGGCAGGTTATAAGCTCTGAATATGAAACAGTTGATGTTGCCAAGGATTACTTTGTGCGAAAACAAAAAGTTGAACAAGACACTGATGTTACATCAAGCAACGAAGGTCCTACCTTAAAGATAGTTAAGGGGTAGGTTTTCGCAATGGAAATCAACATAGCCCAAAAAATCACAGCAGCTGCCACAATCCTTGCTCTACCCTTTGCATTAGGAGCATTTGTACTTGCTTGGGCACCAGCTAATCAATTTAATTTAACTGATCCAAGAGCTGATGGCTATGTTCAACCTAGAAGTATTGATAAGTTAATCAAAAAGGTCCAAGACTCAACTGTTACAGTTTTTTGTCGAAATATAGACCCTAAGAAAGATTCCTTTGGCAGCGCCTGGGTAATTGATATGGAAAATACTCAAGGCAAGAAGTACTCAACTACTTTGATAACTAATTACCATGTTATAGATACCTGCCTAGAAGGAAAAGGAAAGCTAACTGTTGCACCCCTCTATAAAAAAGAGGTGCCGGCAATAATTGATAATTGGGATGAAGAAAATGATTTAGCCGCTCTTGCCACCTCAATCAAACTTAAACCCCTAAAACTTTCTCAATATGAACCATGGCCAGGGTATTGGGTGGCAGCTGTTGGAAGTGCTGACGGCTATGAGGGATCTGTTGCCTTTGGTAATGTTTTAAATGGTACAAAGTATGAAGTCTTAATGACCACCCCGTTGTCTCGAGGAAATAGTGGTGGACCATTAGTTGATAATGAGGGTAATGTTGTTGGTACTAATTCTTTTGGGCAAAAGGATGAGCAGTACAACGGGGCTATGTCACTAAATGCGTTGTGTGTGAGGCTAATGGAGTGCAAGAATGATATTTTTTGGGAGCGCGAGGAGTAGTCAATTTTGATTCTTACGATTAAGAGTTATAGAAATATTTCAGTCTGAGCTTATTTCAAAGAAAATGGACGGTATCAAGAGCATATAAAGAAAGTGAGAAAGTGCTTCCTATAATTTTTATCTTCGTAATAATAGTATTTGCATACCCTCCAATCCTGATTCCAGTTATTCTAATACTTATACTGTACTTTTTTGTCACTGCTCATTTTGATAAAAAGCATAAAATAGCCAAGAAAAAGATTTATGATTCAAAGTGGAGCCCATCAATCGTTTTTGAACGGCGCATGCGGTACGCGATTCAATTTGAAGGTAGGTCATGGGAAAGAAATGTTGACGTAGTCATTGCGGCCAAACATATATTTAATGGAGCATATTGTGGCCTAATTAAAACCTCAACAGGACTAGAACTCTGGAGATGCGCACATGGACATAAGAGTAAAGCTAGAAGGCAACGAGGGCGACGAAGCCGACTCACAATTGATCCTTCAGTAGAAATGGCAAGACGATGTGCCGAAAAGCAACTTTCAGCAAATTATTTATACTATTCCAACCAAGCAAGTAAGCAACGTGGCGGTGTAAGGCACAGAAGACAGGCACTTAAAAATTCCTCCTACGAGCCCATTTATGACACATTGAAGTCCTTTAAATTTCAGTGTGCATATTGTGGAAAGTTGAATCTGACAAAAGAAACCACCCATCAAGACCATGTAGTTCCTCTAAATGTCGGGGGTGCTAATTCAAGTGAGAATATGTTGCCAGTTTGTAGTGAGTGTAATTTATCGAAGGGAACTAAGAGTGTTTTCCAATTTCTGATTGAAATAGAGTCTAGCAATGGTCCCCTACCGATTTGGATTCAAGAATCACCTACCTGGAGAGCTTTTAGATATAAGGAATAAACTTATTAAAATAAATTAAAGTCTTCAATTCTTAATAATTATCTTTAGTGTAATAGTAGCTCTCGATAATTTTATAATACTCATAAGTTAAAATAATCGTTTCTGATTCAAAAAGAGTCTGAATTATTTGGTGTTTCGGTCTTTGAAGTTTTTCAGTTATATCTACCAGACTTAAAGTCTGTTCCCAAAGACTGAGTAGGCGAGCTTTCTCAGCACCTGTCCAATCTTCTTCATGATTCTCGTATTCAACCGACTTCTTGGATATTTGGATTTGCAAGCGAGGTTCGGCCATTTCAATCCACCTTACGAACCGACCCTGTATTGCTGTGGCTTTACGGCCCAATTCATTGCCAATCTCTTCAAGGTTACTTCCACTAATAAACAGAGTTAGTGCAAGAAGATCCTCTTCCAGCGTCCATTTTTTACCTGACCGCATGCCAACATTTTCACTTACTTTGAAAATCGAATCAGATTTAATTCTAGGTAGTGGTTTAAGTTCGGAAATTTCAGAAAGGTTCTCTGAGCCTCGACAGCCAGTACTAATCCAAAGATGGCACCCAAGAAAATTCCCATTTCTTCCGGTCTTTACTTCATATGCACCAAGATCGCATCTCTTGCATCTTTTGACTCCGTTTTTTGGATGAATTTCACAGTTGTAGATGCTGGCAGTCTCTACATCCATCTCCGTTGGTTCACCGCATATAAGACACGGAGGAGTTTTAAACTTACAGACGGGCCAGTTGGTACAAGAAAGACCTCGCACTTTTTCTTTTTTGATTAACCAGCCTGATTTGCAAGAGGGACAATTAGAAATCTTTGATTCCTCAAAGCCAATATGTTTTCCACTTTCAGATTTCTGCATCTCAAGAGCGAAGGTCGAAGGGGCTTTGATTGAAGAAATAACATGCGTTGCTTTTCTGGCCCTAGAAATTCCTACGTAAAAAACTCGGCGCTCAGACGCATTTGGAAAAGTGAAATCTTGATCTCTAATTAAGTCTAAAAGGGGGTCATCTTGAATTAATGATGGAAAGCCTACGCCCGAGGAATTAACATCAAGAACAATTACGTGGTCAGCTTCTAATCCTTTAGCCCTATGTATGGTGGAAATAGAAACCGGGCCCGCCCAAAGGCCATCGACTTCAGAAAGTTTAGGCAGACTGCGGTTGTATCTAGCAATGATAAACAACTCGCAGTTGGGGTCTTGGGCATCCTTGCCAATCTCAGTGATAACTTTTTTTATGTTTTCTACGTGGGTAATGGGATCTGTATCCCAGTAAAAGTTGAGGGATTGATCGTATTTAGCCGTATCTCCTTTTGCGATTAATTCCTTCGGAATTTGACGAGAATTCTGCATTACGAATTCTCCTGAATATTGACAAAGACTCTGTGGCATCCGAAACGTCTCACTCAAAAACAATTGTTCTCGCTTTTTCTCCCAGTTACCTAGACTGATCATAATTTCTGGATCACTGCCTGCAAACTCATTAATGGCTTGCCAGTCATCACCTACGAAAGTAAATTCAATATTTGGATTATTTGCTTTAAGGCTCTCAATTAGGGCCCACCGGTCTTTTGAAATGTCTTGAAACTCATCAACCATAATGTGCTTATAGGGTAGAAACTCACTTGTAGCATTGAGAATTTTTGTTGCCTCAAGAATTAATCCCGTGAAATCTGTTTGTTTAATTCTTTTTAATTCTGACAGATATTGTTCATACAGCGATAGAAATATCTTTCCAAAAACTATCTCTCTGTCAGACTTACACTTGGCCAGCAATTCTTCACCTTTGAAGTCTCCCGCCCGATAAAAGCCTAGAAATCTTTTCGTTAATTCAAAAATTTTAGAAGTGTAACCAGCCTTATTAGCCGCCTCGAGAATCGCAGCTGTGCTCATTGGGCGAATGGGTATCTCAAAATCTCGGAGGTATTTCTCAAGTTTACTAATTAGTTTTTCATCAAGAAGATCTTGATACGAAAGATTTATCAGAGAAGTCTTGTTTACTTTATGTGTTTCGACTTTAGAAACCATTTCTTCGACATATTTTTCTGAATCAATCCAAGGTAAGGTTTGATTATTACGATCTATCCCAAAGTATTCAATATAGATTCCCTGGAAGAGACTAAAGTCAGGTCGGTACCAAAATCCTGATCCCTTCGTCTCTTCATACGGTGCCTCATACTTGTATGGAACCTGATTGCAAAACAGGTAGTTTGATATCAACCACTCACCATGACTTTTAACTCTGTCCCCCGAAAGGGTTAAGGGAATTCCGCTTCTAACAAACTGCGCGTATTCTTCAATATTTTTAAACTCGTCATGATGAAAGTAAGGCACAAGTAATTGAGAAAAAAACTGCTGAAGTAGCTTCTTTGTATTCTCATCAATCCCTCGGTCGTAGAATTTCTCGATAAATTCAATTAAGTCCTTATCCTTACTAAATGCGATACCCTCGAGTGACTCCATCAAATTGAAATCAGAAGGTGATGCCTTACCGAGTTGATTTACGCTCTTGATAATTACTTGTCTTGCAAAACCATGAAATGTGCGGCTGACTACATCCAAATCCATCTTTTCAGCTCGCTCAGCAATCTCTTCTGCAGCTTTCTTGTTGAACGCCAAAAGTAGGGTCTCTGGTCCTGTGACTCTCTCATCTGTGATCAAGTATTTCGCACGTCCCAAAAGAGCAGAAGTTTTGCCCGTTCCAGCTCCTGCGACGACAAGCGTCTCTGGGGCAAAGGAGGTAGCGACTTTTTGTTGAGACTTATTGAGTTTTTTAGTTAGAGTGTAGGTAAATAACTCCTTGTACTTACTTCGAGCTTTTCTTTCTTTTACTCCACGGCGTAAGCTGATGAAGTTAAATACATCGACTTCTATCTGCCGTTTTTTTATTGCAAGAGACCTAGGAATGAGATTTTTTGCCATTGTCAGCGAGTCTTAGCCTTAAACGGTACGGAGGCGTTAGGTAATTGTGGATGTGTTACAGGAAAATACAATTGTCCAATTCGATTCAGCATTTCAGGAAGAATTTTTGAGACTGCAATTACATCCCCCAATGCAGTGTGGGCATCCATCATACGAACATTAAAGCCGTCTACTACTGTATCCAACTTATAATTTGGTAATTCAATTGTATTTCGCGCAAGCCAAAGCGTGTCCAAAGCGGGAATTAGCTCGAGATCATGTCCGGCCTCATTCAGCTCAAATGCTAGAAAGTTTTCCTCAAAACGAGCGTTGTGAGCAACAACTATTGAATCTTGAATCAATTCCAAAATTCTTCCACTCGCTTCGTCAAAAGTGGGTGCTCCATCAAGCATGCTCAATTCGATGCCATGAATGTCTGTGCGGCCAACATTTCCATCCTGTGGATCAACTAGTGTTTCGAATCTATCAATTTCATTTCCATTTTTATCAATCTTTAAAATTGCAATCTCAAGGATTTTGCTTCCAGGGGGATTAAATCCTGAAGTTTCCAAGTCAATGATCGCAAAAGGTCCATCAAGTTCGTGATGTCCACTCTTATCTGCGAACCCGAACAATTTACCTTTTTCGCCTGGTTGTGCGAATAGGGGTCCAGAGTAAGTTCGATTACCACTGGTAGAACTAGCCCTCTTTGTAGGGGGAGCTTTTGGTTTTGCAGGTGTTGGCGCTGGGGATTGAGGAGCGTAGGAAGTGGCTGTCTTGGCCGGGGAAGTTCTTGCGGCGGGCGAGTATGTAGATTTTCTTGGCGCAGTCCTTTTCTTAACTGGCTGCTTCTTTGGAGATGAAAAAAGCATGGATGAGAATTTGTACATGCCCCAGAGGATTGCCAAGGTAATTATTAACTCCATGTTCTGACTTTAGTGCCGCCTCCGACATTAAAGAATGCCCCTAATGAATCCGGCACCCCGGAACCAGGTCAGAAGGCTTCCAGTGCATATCGAAAGCTAGCCCTTGTAGAAATGTCAGTGGTTGCTGCTAATTTTTTCAGACATGGAGAACTTACAAGGTTTTGAGGGCCTGTCAGCCTTAGAGGAGTCCGCCGTATGTCTGCACGAGATCTACAAATCTCTAATGACGGGTGGATTCACTGAAGATGAGACACTTTCTATAATCGCCAAAATGACCAAATCGGGACCTAACCCGTAAACCTATCCGCCGAAGATGGCACAAAGTAGGCTGACCACATGAAAACTGACACGCACACGCCCGAACATATATTTAGGGCTCAGCAGCGCTTGCTCGTGCCTCTGTTTCAGCGCCCATATGTCTGGAATAAAGAGCTGCAGTGGGAACCAATGTGGCGCGATTTGAAGCGGGTCCTATCAAGATACATGGCCCAACCAGATGCAGAACACCAGCCTCACTTCCTTGGAGCCGTTGTAGTTCAGCAAGTTCAGAGTCCCATAGGTGAGATTCAACAGAGAACTATTATTGATGGACAACAGAGACTCACAACTCTTCAACTGATGTTCGATGCAATTCATGCACAACTTGAATCTGTTGGGGCAAAACGTCCTGCAGGAAGAATAAAGAAATTAATTGAAAATGACGAAGATTCTTGCAACAAGCCTGAGGACATGTTCAAAGTTTGGCCGACCAATAAAGATCGACCTGCCTTCAACGAGGTCTTAGCGGCGCCCTCTCCCGTTGATTATGAAAATCTGGAGCACTCAAAATCGAAAATGGCACTTGCCCATCGATTCTTTTCTGAAAGCGCACGCGAATGGTTGTTGGAAAATGGCGAAGATAAAGCTCAACAACGTGCAGAAGTGTTAGACCTTTGCTGCAGAGAGCTTCTACAAATCGTAGTAATTGATCTAGCCGTCAATGAAAATGCGCAAGAAATTTTCGAAACCCTTAACGCTCGTGGAGCAGTACTCACAGCCGCGGACTTAATTAAGAACTTCGTATTTCAGCGACTTAGTGAGAAGAAGGTCGATGTCGAAGATGCATATCTCAAGTTCTGGAAGGATTTCGAGACACCATTCTGGGAGAAAGAGATCAACTACGGCCGCGTAAAATTCCAGCGCTCCTCACTATTCATCAATCACTGGCTCATTGCAAAAATTGGTGAAGAAGTTCTGAACCGCGAAATATTCTCAACTTTTAAGAATTATGCTGACCACGATTCAAGAATTTCAATGTTGGAGCTCTTAGAGCAAATACATTCAGCAGCCGTGAAATACAAGGAAGTCTTCGATGGTTCTGAGAATAAAGAAGGAGAAATCAACAGGGTTGAGTTATTCGTCTACCGTCTAAATTCAATGGAACTGGATGTACTTCGTCCGATACTTATTACTCTGATAGATCCAACTGAGGTGGCAGTCCCGCAGGATGAGCTCGAGAGGGCAGTTTCTGTAATCGAAAGCTGGATGGTACGTCGCCTACTCGTACGAGCCACCAATAAAAACTACAACAAGTTGGTTGTCGAAATGGTGCAGGTAGTCAACAAGGATCGTGAACATGCTGGAACGCGATTAGAGAAATATTTCTCAGAGCAGAGCAGCATTAGTTCGTATTGGCCTGATGACGCCGAGCTGTCTGGATTTGTATCCCAGATGCAGATTTACAGAAATCTATACAGGTCTCGTATTCGCATGATCTTAGAAGCTCTAGAAGATCATTCTCGTGGCTGGATAGGTGGAGAAACTTCTAAATCTGGCACGCGTATGAAACGCGGCTCTTTTGCAATCGAACACATCATGCCGCAAAGATGGCAAACAAATTGGCCAATAGGAAGTCATTCAGAAGAGGAGCGAGAAGCTCTGATTCAGACTATAGGTAACCTAACTTTGTTAACAACAAAACTAAATAGCTCAGTATCCAATGGCCCATGGACGTCCAAGAGTGGCGAGCTGACCAAACACGATGTACTTCTAATAAATAAACAGGTACAAGAACTTGGGAGTAACGGTTGGAGCGAAGATCTAATCAAGTCTCGCACCACAACAATTGTTCAATCCTTGATCAATATTTGGCCCGTTCCAGCGGGTCACAAATCTAGAATCCTCTCAGAAAAACCCGAAAAGCAGATCAAAGTAGGTGTCATCGATCTGATCAGTGCTGGTTTAGTTTCTGCAGGCCAGACGCTGTATCCAAAGCAAAACAAACATGCTGGCAAACTGGCTCAAATTCTTGACGACGGACGAATCCAAACAGAGGAAATCATTTTTGATTCATTGTCACTTGCAGGAATTCAAATACGTAAAAGAAACACCAACGGCTGGACTTTTTGGTTAGTTGATGAAAAGACTAGGAAGTCAATGGCAGATCTTCGCGAGGAGTATCGCGAATTGATTGGCTTAGAAGATGGTGAAGACGAAATCGAGGATAGTGATGGCTCAGATGAATAATTTATCGACCATTCCTAATAGGTTTCATTTATGAGTGAAATGCCTGTGGTGCAAAGTTCGGAGGGTGCTGAGGTGGAGACCTTGGTAAAGTCCCGCCAAAGAGTTGCAGACCATGGCGAGGTTTTTACCCCAAGCTGGGTAGTTGAGAACATGTTGAACCTTGTTAAAGACGAGTCAGAGAGAATTGATTCACGCTTCTTGGAGCCAGCATGCGGTTCGGGAAATTTCCTGAAGGCTGTACTCGAAAGAAAACTGTCGACTGTTCAATCAAGGTATGGAAAGAGTGAATTCGAAAAGCAACACCATGCCCTTTTTTCTCTCATGTGTATTTATGGAATTGAAATTCTGGCTGACAATGTTGCGGAGTGTCGTGAAAATCTTTTAGAAACTTTTGTAAGTTACTTAAATATTGATGTAAAAAGTGAATTGTACGCTGCGGGTGATGCAGTACTTAAAGTCAACATAATACAAGGTGACGCTCTTACGCTTACGACGATAGGGGGCGCACCCATTGAGTTTCCCGAATGGGGCTATCTCGGAGCTGGTAAGTTTCAAAGGAGAGACTTCCGATTTGACGCCTTAACGCAAAGATCTTCCATTCAAGGGACGCTTTTTGAATTGTTTGAAGAGCATCAACTATTTGTACCAACAAAGACCTATCCTCAAATGACAATAGAAAGTATTTCAAAATGAGTAAGGCAACTTTTAGTCTCCAAAATCATAATCCAGATGTCTTAACGTGCATTGCCAACTTGTCAAGTGATGAGGTATTTACGCCTCCAGAGTTTGCGAACCTAATGCTTGATAATATTGAGAAAGCCTATTCGAGAGACAATAATGGTGAAAATATTTGGGCAAAAAAAGAGTTACGCTTTTTAGATCCTTGCACCAAGTCTGGCGTTTATCTGCGGGAAATAGTAAAAAGATTAAACAACGGTCTTGCAATTTTAATCCCAGATTTAACGGAAAGAATCGATCACATCCTTACCAAGCAGGTTTTTGGAATCGGAATCACTGAATTAACAAGTCTACTGGCAAGAAGAAGTCTATATTGTTCGAAAAATGCTAACGGAATCCATTCTGTGGCGCGCACCTTTCGAACAGACGCCGGAAATGTTTGGTTCGAAAAATTGGACCACACGTGGAGTTCAGGAAAATGCAAGTTTTGCAATGCAAGTGCTAGTGAGCACGAAAGATCAACAGAGCTAGAGACTTATGCCTATGCATTTATACACAGTGATAACATTAATTTAACAATTGAGAGAATGTTTGGAGAGAGTATGAAATTTGACGTAATAATTGGGAATCCTCCTTATCAATTAAACGATGGCGGTTTTGGAACAAGTGCGATGCCGATCTATCACCATTTTGTAGAGCAAGCTAAAAAATTAGAGCCAAAATACCTTTCTTTTGTGATTCCATCGAGATGGCTTTCAGGAGGAAAAGGACTTTCAGATTTTCGAAGCGAAATGCTAAATGATGACAGAATTGAACATATAACCGATTACCTTAATTCTAAAGAGTGTTTCCCAGGAGTCAGTATTGGAGGCGGAGTCTGCTACTTCCTTTGGAATAGGGATTACAAGGGCTCTTGTGAATATACAAATATCATCAACAAAACACCTTTTAAGCTCCAAAGAATGTTGAATAAATATCCAGTATTTATCAGGTTCAATCAGGCGGTAAGCATAATAGAAAAGCTAGAAATTAATGAGAAAGATTCTTTTTCTACCATAGTGGATTCTAGAAATCCTTTTGGAATCGCTTCCAATTTCAGAGGACGAGAACATCATTTTAAAGGTGCTTTGTCACTTTTTTCTAGTGAAGGTGTATCTTATATTAAACCTGAATTGGTAACTTCTGGATCGTCAAAAATTGGTATGTATAAACTAATGGTTGGGCGAATAATAAGTGAACATTCTGGAGAACCAGATAAAAATGGCCAGATGAAAATTCTTTCAACGATTAGAGTTTTAAAACCCAATGAGGTTTGCACAGACTCTTATCTATGCGTGGGGGAATTCAAAAACGAAAAAGACGCTTTGAATGTGCAATCTTTCTTAAAGACGAAATTCGTTAGGTTCTTAATCATGCAATCTCTCTCGTCCATTAACTTATCTAAAGAAAAATTCTACTTTATTCCACTCATTGATTTCTCCAAAAATTGGAGTGACGCATCTCTTTACAAGAAATATAACCTTTCTACTGAAGAAATAGATTTTATAGAGTTGACAATAAAGGAAATGGAGTAATCCTTTGTCTAGATCCCCTGCGGAACTAATGCCAGACAAGCCGATCGCTCAGCTTCGTATCTATGCTTGGTCTACTTCAGAGATTAAAAAATTTGAGGGGTGTCTAAAAGTTGGTCAAACAACCCAAGATGTAAATGTCAGAATTCGGCAATCACAAGGCGTTGCTCAAGTTCCTTATGTTTTGGAGGTTGACGAGTCCGCAGAAAGAGAAAATGGAACGATATTTAGAGATAGTGCTGTTCGTGAGAGATTGAAGCAAAAAGGTTTTGACAACGTAGAACTTGAGTGGATGCGGTGCTCAGCCCAAGATGTTCAATTAGCAATTAAAGAGCTTCAAACTGGAGTTGCACGCACGGGCACACACACTGAAGATTTTAAATTACGTGCCGAACAAAGCGCTGCAGTAAAAAAGACGGCTGACTATTTCAATTCCATATGGTCTGAAAGCAAAAAAGATGTGCCAAGATTTTTATGGAATGCAAAAATGCGATTTGGCAAAACGTTTGCTTCCTACCATTTAGCCAAAAAGTTAGAGGCCAAAAGAGTGCTCGTGGTAACTTTCAAACCAGCCGTTGAGGATGCATGGCAAGTGGACTTAGAGTCTCACGTTGATTTCAAAGGTTGGCAGTATTTTTCTAAAAACTCAGGCACCGATCCGACCACTGCGGATAAGAAAAACCCACTTGTTTACTTCGGTTCTTTTCAAGACCTTCTGGGTAGAGACAAAGCAACAGGGACTATTAAAGCTAAGAATGAATGGGTACATACAACAAATTGGGATTTGGTGATTTTTGATGAGTATCACTTCGGTGCATGGAGAGATAGCGCTAAAGAGCTTTTCGAAGGGGAAGATGCAACTGAAGCAAAAAAGGAAGTTGCTAATGAGTATGGAGTTGAACTCGATGTCTTCTATGAAACGCTTGGTGAATTAAGCGGCTCAGAAACTAATTTCTTACCAATTAGTACCCGTGCTTATCTCTATTTGTCAGGAACTCCGTTCAAAGCCCTTGCCACTGGTGAGTTTATCGAAGAGCAGATATTTAATTGGACCTACACTGATGAGCAGAGAGCCAAATCTTTATTCTCAGAAAAATATCCTGATAAGTGGAATCCATATGGGGCTCTTCCCGAGATGCGACTGCTGACTTACCAAATGCCTGACGAAATTGTCTCAATTGCAAGCCAAGGTGAATTTGATGAATTTGATCTAAATGCCTTCTTCGAGGCATCAGGTACAGGTAAGAATGCAAAGTTTAGATACAAGTATGACGTGCAGAAGTGGCTAGACATTATTAGAGGGGCTTACATGCCTTCCCAAATCGATGCCATGAAAATGGGAAAAAGGCCACCTTTTCCATATTCGGACATACGATTACTTCCATACATGCAGCATTCATTTTGGTTTCTCCCAAATGTCTCTGCCTGTCATGCAATGGCGAACCTCCTTAAGGAAAAGCACAATGTCTTTTGGCATGATTACGAGGTTCTAACTGTTGCAGGAACAGGCGCTGGAATTGGCTTGGATGCACTGCCCCCAGTTCGTAAAGCGATTGGAAATGGAAACGACTCAAAAACTATTACTCTTTCTTGCGGAAAACTAACTACTGGCGTCACGGTTCCGCAATGGTCCTCGATGTTGATGCTAAGAAATTTGAATTCTCCTGAAACTTATTTTCAAGCAGCATTTCGAGTCCAATCTCCTTGGTCAATCAAGAATCCAAATGGTGATAACCCTCATGAAGAAGCAATCCTTAAGCCAGTCTGCTTTGTTTTCGATTTCGCACCAACTAGAGCACTTCGCCAAATTGCTGAATATGGAGCTGGTTTGTCGCCAGAAACTTCCGATCCAGAGGTTGCCGTTGATGAACTAGTTAAATTTCTTCCAGTCTTGGCTTACGACGGTTCCAATATGACACAAATAGACGCTGGAGGAATTCTAGATATTGCAATGGCTGGAACGTCTGCGACTCTTTTGGCACGTAAATGGCAATCAGCCATTTTGGTGAACGTAGACAATGACACACTCCGCAGAATCATGAGCAGTGAAGCTGCCATGAATGCCGTGATGAATATAGAAGGTTTTAGATCTTTAGGTAGTGAGATTTTCGAAACAGTAGTGAACAAAAGCGAAGCCATTCGGGATACTAAAAGAGAAAAAGGTGAAAAACTCACCGAAAAACAGAAACGTGAGCTAACTGAAGAAGAAAAAGAATACAAATCTAAAAGGAAGCAAATTCAAGAAAAACTCATTAAATTTGCTACAAGAATTCCAGCGTTCATGTATCTGACGGACTTTCGAGAGAATACGCTTCACGACGTCATTACAAAACTGGAGCCGGACTTGTTTAAATCAGTTACAGGTCTAACCGTCAAGGACTTCGAACTCTTAGTTTCTTTAGGTGTTTTTAATTCAACGCATATGAATCAGGCGGTTTTTGCATTCCGTCGATACGAAGATTCTTCTTTGGCGTACACAGGTATAGATTCTCACCCAAAGTTGAGACATTACGGGCTTTACGACACGGTTGTAGCAATTGATGCTGAGACTGTTTAGCGTCAATCACCGAGAATCATCCTCATTTTGAATCAGTTTTCTTTGATAAATTGCTGCCTTCTTATGCACATAACTTTATGATAAAGACTGCTTTTTATGCGTGATTCATTATAGGGAAATTGATTTTCAATAATGAAATAAAGCAGTTAGTAATCATTACCCGGAATGCGTCAACCTTTCCAATTAAGAGTTAACGGAATTAAATCTCTTTCAGAGTCAAATTTTGCCCCACCCGCTCCACCACCAACACACTCCCATTGGGTAGGTCGCTCCATCCTTCTTGGTTCCACCCTGAGGATGCCACAACTATCTGGCCATCTTTCTTAGTGTATTTAAGGTAGTAGTAATCGTTGTCTTCTTTGAACTTATCCGGGATCTTATCCTGGTTATAAATACAGGCAGCAATGAAGTACTCACTGTTAATAATCATCATATTAATTGAGGAGTAGGAGCAGTTGCTTTTGATGTAGGTAAGCCCTGCCTTAACACCCTCCACAAAGCCATGCCTTTCTATTTGGGTTAAAAGATAGAGAAAGTAGCGCTCTGAATCTGTTGTGCCCTTAGCTAAATCTAAATACTTCTTATCTATTAATGGATCTAAGACAGTGGCAGGAGAGATTGAGCCATTGTGAATAAAGGTTATGTCTTGATAGGTAAAAGGGTGGGTGTTGTTTTGATTTACCGGCATGCCCTCTGTTGCCCACCTTAGATGTAATAGTGCGGCATTTGATTTATGGCTAGCTAATTGCTCGCTAAAGTGCTCACTTTTGTTGGCAGCAACTGGCTCCTTATAAAGATCTGCTTTGTGGTTTTGGGTGGTTGCAATACCCCAGCCATCACAATGATCCTTGGCAAGATTTACAAACTCATTAAAGTTATTACCTACTGCCTCATTAAAGGTGGTGGGGATAGATGAGCTGTAGCCAAGTAATCGACACATGATAGTAAGTGTAATAATTTTTTAAATCCATGCGGGA
>Ga0214923_10005753_pt1 | contig 14240 bp, 17 predicted proteins | sample LL1510_MetaG_FD_177993 | JGI IMG/M metagenome (GOLD analysis project Ga0214923, IMG submission 177993) | Freshwater microbial communities from Lake Lanier, Atlanta, Georgia, United States - LL-1510 | ecosystem: Environmental > Aquatic > Freshwater > Lake | place: USA: Georgia | collected... | reverse complement strand
TGAAAGGAGAACTCAATTTTTATTTATTTGATTTAGAATAAATAAAAATTAGGTTATACTGAAAGGAGAACTCAATTTTTATTTATTTGATTTAGAATAAATAAAAATTAGGTTATACTGATTTTTTAAACACTATTGCTTGCATCAGGTTCCATAAAATAAGTATTTAATGGTATCGAACCAATTTGGTCTACATCTGCATAATTATTATTATCACTATCATTACCCATTGTATTACCTATTCTATCTAAATATAGTATAGGTGCATTGGTTGTAACATTATTAGTTATAACATCAATATTATCTAATATATTTTCTTTATATGATATAGTTCTCATAGGTTCTAAAATAATATTATCCAATTTGTTCTTAACAATATAAGTAATATTTATACCTATAACAAAAGAAATACATAATACCAAAATGACTAACAAAATAATATCAGGAATATCTATATTTAGTTGCATTATATAATATATAAATATATAAAAGTCTAAAATCGTTATAGAATAATTATATTTCTTCTACCATACCTGATATAATTTTATTATCTTCTTTTTGATTGTTATCAATTTTCCAATTTGTTTCTAGACCAATAGATGTAATTGCACTTCCCATTACTGCATTTTGATGCATAAACACATCTGGATCATATTTATCAAATTTCTTATCAGCAACCCCTGTTATTCTATCAATAGATATTTCATTTGGTATACCTGTGTCTACATGTGGTTTTAACCAATTTGTATATTTATTATTACTTATTATTTCTAATAAGAAAAATAATATTAATGATGATATTAATGAAATATTAAATGTTCTACCTGAATTATACAAAATAAGAAAAAATATAAATATTTTTACAACAGATATATTTATCATATCAATAATGTTTTGTGAAAGTTTTGGCGCAACATTACTTGCATATAAAATTAATAAAAGTAATAATATAGATGATAAAAAATTGTTATTTGTATTATCTGTAATATTATTAACTTTTTCAGTAACACTTACAACTGTCGTTTCCATTATATATTATATATATAAACAAATAATTAATATTATCAATAAAATGAAATCATTCATAGACAATAATGGTTATAATATAAATATTTCTTGTTTTTCAAAAAATATTATAAATGAAATAATTAATGATTTGACAGTATTTCCATATGTAATGGATCAACCTAAAGAAGAAACTGAAAAATCTAAATTTAATATTTATAGATATAGTGATGATAAAACACATTTAATTTTACCAAGATATTATGGATTACATAAATTAGGTGAACCAGATAAAATAACTTTTAATCCAGAACCAATAAATATTAAATTTGTATATCAATTAAGATATAAACAAATGTTAATTGCTACAAAATGTATAAATTATATGTTAAAACAAGGTGGAGGATTATTATCTGTTCCGTGTGGTTTTGGTAAAACTATTTGTGCTTTATATATAGCTTCTATATTAGGATACAAAACATTAGTTATAACACATAAATCTAATTTATTAAGTCAATGGGTAAAAGCAATTAAAAATTCATTAGGTTTAAGTGATGATAGGATAGGTATTATTAGACAAAAAAAATGTCAAATCGAAAATAAAGATATTGTTGTAGGAATGATACAAACTATTTCAAAAAAAGATTATAAAGATGTTTTTAATAAATTTGGTTTTGTAATATATGATGAAGCACATCATGTTTGTTCTAGATTTTTTTCAAAAACATTATTAAAAACAGGTGCAAAGTATACATTATCATTAACAGCAACACCTCGAAGAACGGATAGATTAATAAAGTTAATGTATTGGTTTATTGGAGGAACAATATATAGAGAAAGTGCTAAAATTAATAAAAATGTTATTGTAAAAACATTTACATATAAATCAACAGATGAATGGAAATTTACTTTAAAACAACGATATTTTAATGGAAAAAACAGACCAAATACACAAAAAATGGTTGAAAATCTGTGTGATATTGATAGTAGAAACAAATTAATAATTAATATTGTAAATAAAATAATTGTTTTAGATAGTAAAAGAAAGATTTTAATTTTGAGCGATAGATTATCACATTTACAAGTTCTTAAAAAAGGTGTTGATAAATTTATAAGAAAAAATAAAATAAAAGATTTATATACTTGTCATTATAATGGTGCAACAAAAAGTGGTGAACGTGTATTGATAGAAGAAAATGGAGACATTATTTTTTCAACGTATTTTATGTGTAGTGAAGGTGTAAGTATAGACCATTTAAATACTGTTATATTAGCAACACCCAAAAAAGATGTGGAACAATCAGTAGGTCGTATTATGAGAACTGTTTTAGAAACAGGTGATGTAAGACCAATGATTATTGATATATGTGATGATTTACCTTGTATAAATAACTGGGTAAAAATAAGAAATTTAACATATAGAAAAGGTCAATATGATATTGAAAATTATTTTGTTATAGACAATAAAATTATGACACAATATGAATATGACAATGATAAAGAAATTACAGAAAATATACATGATTCTAATATGTATGTTCATAAATCAATTAACACTTTTAATAAAAATATAAATGAATTTAATAATTTATTTAGACAATGTGATAAAATATTTAATATTAAAAAAACATATGATGATGAAGTTGTATATGATGATTTAGAATATACAGATTTAAATGACATTTTATTTGAAAAAAGTATTACGGAAGATGATATTGTTAGAACAGTTGTTAAAGATGCATCAACGAATGATACTAATTTTATTGATTTTGAAGAAGATTTAGATAATGAAGAAGATAATAACAATTTAAGTAGTATGTCAAGTAATCAAAAAACGGGTGATAACATTGTTAAAAGAAATTTATTTATAAAAAAGTTGAATATATAACACGTTAAAACATAAAACATATAATATATTAATAAATAAATAATGGATAAAACATTAGATAAACCTTTAGATAAATCTTTAGATAAACCTTTAGATAAACCTTTAGATAAACCTTTAGATAAACCTTTAGATAAACCTTTAGATAAATCTTTAGATAAACCTTTAGATAAATCTTTAGATAAACCTTTAGATAAATCTTTAGATAATTTACCATGGATAGAAAAATATAGACCTACTAATTTTGATAATGTTAAATTAAATGATATAATTAAAAAACAAATTGACAAAATGATATTACTTCATGAAATGCCAAATATAATTTTAGAAGGTCCGTCGGGTGTAGGAAAAACAACTTCAATAAGATGTATTGCTAGACAATTATACGGTAAATATTATAATAAAATGGTTTTAGAAATGAATGCTTCTGATGAACGTGGAGTAAAAACATATGATAGAGGAATTAAAATATATGATGTTATTGAAAATTTTAGACGTTCATATGTTGTTATAGATGATAAACATTTATCAAGAATACCTAAATTTAAAATGATAATATTAGATGAAGCAGATAATATGACAGAAAAAGCACAATATAATATTAGTACATTTATTAAAAATTACAATGATATAAAATTTGCTTTTACATGTAATTCAAAAGAAAATATAGGTTCATCTGTTCAGAGTATGTGTCATATTATAAAATATCCAATGTTAGATATATCGATTATTACATCTGTTCTAAAAAATATATGTATAGAAGAAGATATAGACATAAAATTAAAGAAAAACTTGGAAGGTATTAAAATGATATCTAAAATATCAAATGGTGATATGAGGTCAGCAATAAATATGTTACAATTAGTTAATAACAGATTTAAAGAAATTACAGTTGATAATGTATTTAAAATATATAATAAACCACATATTGATTTGTCTAAAGAAATAATAGACTTATGTATTAATAAAGATATATGTAATTCTATTAAAAAAATAATAGATTTAAAAGATAAAGGTTATTCTGGTTCTGATATTATGTTAGGATTATGTTTTGCATTAAGAGATGACATTTGTAAAGATATTAAAGAAGAAAATAAAATATATTTATTAAAATGTATTAATTATGCAGTATATAATATAGCAAAAGGGGGGTTGGATAATTCTATATTACAATTAGTTGCATGTGTTGCAGATATGTGTAAAAAAATTGATTAATAATTTATCTATATATCGTATAATATTTTGAGATAAATCACATACTAGAATACTTCTTAACAATGGATATTTTTTCTGAACTATATGACCTTTTTAATGAAAAATATTTATTGAATATTGTAAAAAATTTTTTTCAAGACCTTGAAGAAGGACAATTATTTGAGTTATGCGGACATACTAAAATTATAACTTTAAGATTATTGAGATATTTTGAGAAGAAAAACTATAATGTAACCTATAACATATCTATTTTTTGGGATTTTGTAGATGATATATATCTTGTATATATAAAAAAAAGTAAAAATGGTAATTTTATTGGAACATATAGTTCTTCAGTAGAAAAATATGGAAAAGACTATGATATTATGTTAGAGATAGATAATACAAGTTTCATAATATGTGTAAATAAGGAACGTTTTACGAATCAACTAGTACGTATTATTGTTTCAAATAAATTTAAAGCTAAAAAATATTATTTTACAAGAAAAATAGAATAAAATTTATTTATAAAAAAAATGAAAATATGATGGTATAATTACGTACTAATATAAATATTAATATAACATTTTAATGGAATCTGAATTATACGATATGTTTAATGAAAAATATTTATTGAAATATATTCGTAATTTTATTGAAGATATTAAAGAAGGACATATTTTTGAATTACATAATATTAATTCAGTTAGAGAATTAATATTATTAAAATTATGTAGATATACATATGGCAATATATCATATCATTTATATCTGTTTAAAAACAACATAGGTTTACCGGAATTATTTATTCAAAAATATATAAATAACAAAATAATTGAATGGTATCATGAAATAGAAAATTCTGATTTAAATAACTATTTTAGTAATTTCTTAATTTTTTTAGATGATAAATATATGAGATTACATCTTAATGTTAATCAATATTACAGTGATAGTATAATATGTATAAAAAATAAATTTGATAAAGACAGTTATATTACAAGGAAAATTGAATAATATTATTTTTTTATAAAAACTTGATACAAAATAATAACATAAATATACTAATAACAAATAATTATATACAAATGGATATTGAATTAGAATATATATTTATTGAAAAATCTTTAATAAAAATATTATATAATTTATACAAAGAAAAAATAGATATTGGTGAAAATTTTGAGTTATTTGATGCAAATAAATATATGAAAGACATTAGATTAATATATATAACAACATATTTTTATTATGAACCGTATTATTTATATCATATTTATGTGTTTAAAAATACTGATAAATATATTATATTAATCAAACATATGTATAAGGATATTATAGTTAAAACATTATATAAAATTATAAGTTTTGAAAATAATTGTGAATGTAATTGTTATGAAAAATGTGATTGCGAGATAATAAATATATCTTTTGATAAATTTGAAACATTATTAGTTATTAAAGGTTATATGTTTTATAATAAAAATAATAATATACAAGTAATAGATACTGTATTATCAGATAATTTTATAATATCTAGAAAAATTGAATAATTTTTTATTTATGTATTATTTAATAAATATAAATATATATTTGTTAAAATGAATACAAGTTTAACTTTTAAAGGTTTTGTTATTAATGAAAAAAAAGATTTGTTAAGAAAATCAAAAGAAATACATATACCTATACATAACACAGTATCTATATCATTGATGGCACAAATGTTTATAGATACACGTTTTTTTCAACGATTAACAGAATTAAAACAATTAGCGACGTGTAGTTATATTTTTCCTGGTGCTACACATACTAGATTTGAACATTCTATAGGAACATATTATCTTGCAGATAAATTAGTTTCAAAACTTAAATTATCTACCGATGAATTAGATTTATGGACGAGTGAACTTATAAAAATTGCTGGTCTATGTCATGATATAGGTCATGGTCCATTTTCACATATATTCGATGATGTATTTATAAAAAACAGTCCTTATAAAGATCATATAATGGCAACACATGAATTTAGGTCAATTATTATTGTATCTAAAATTATAGAAGAATCCGAAGTTCTAACAAAATATATTAATAAAAAAGAAATAGAATTTATACATTCACTTATTAATCCTTCAATAGATAATACTGGTTTTATTTACCAAATTATATCAAATAATGTAAATGGATTAGATGTTGATAAATATGATTATATAAATAGAGATGCTTACCATATAGGTATTAAAAGTGGTTTCGATCATATGAAATTAATTGATTCGGCAATTGTAATAAATAATAATATAGTATATTCAGAACAATCACAAATAAATATATATAATTTATTTCAAACAAGATATGCTTTTCATAAACAAGTTTATCAACATAAAGGGGTTATATCTGCTTCACATATGATTGTTGATATAATGTCTCAATTAGATGAACCATTAGGTATAACTACATCTATTTTAGATATTGAAAAGTTTGTAATGATGACCGATAATTATATTATACAATCTATGAAACAATCCAATGTTTCTAAACTAATACAATTAAATCATAGATTATATACACATAATATGTATCCCCATATAATATCATTAGTTGATAAATCAATAGATAAAATAAAAGAAGTTTTACAAGAATATTATACAAAATGTATTGTATCTGTTTCTAAAATGGGTTATGTATCTGGAGATAAAAAAGACCCATTTGAAAATATATATGTATATAAAACAAAAGATTATTTTAAACATGGTTCTTTAACAAAAGTTAAAATAATGGATAAAAATGAATTTATTATACCAGATGTATATCAACAAAAAGTAATAATGGTATTTACAGAACATGATGATATGGTAGAAACAATAAGATGTCTAATTAAAAAAATTGAATAATTACAATTATTGTAATATCTTATTAATTTATATATTAAAACAACAATAAAAAAAAAGCAATGGAACTAGTAAAGACTACCGAAGAAAAACCCATGCGTAAAGTATGTTCAGATTTTTTACTGTGTAAATGTACAAAGTCTGATTGTCCGTACATTCATCCATACCATCCCTTACCTCGTATTTGCAGTAGATGTTTTTTTACTGGATTTTGTGAAAAGGGTTTAGAATGTGATAGAGGAATACATATTTATAAATATGGATTAAGTTTATATCCATGTTTTACATTTTTAAAATATGGAGGTTGTGATAGACGATGTCATGACTGTGATGTTAAAGGAATTAGTACTAAAATGTGTAAAGATTGTAAATGTCCATACGGGCATTATAATATTAATCCAATTGATACGTTTAAAATTATAGGTGCTATAACAAGAACCCATAATTTTGAAGAAAATTGTGGTATGGTTTTAAACAATCCATTTAATAATGAATTAAAATATTTATTCGTAGAAGTACACAATCTAAATATATTATTTCAGTTATATTATAACGAAGAAGTTGAACCTCTTCGTTATTATTCAAGAGGAATTATTCCAAAACGTAATTATGTACGCTTTATGGCATATTTTAAGGTAATCTTTGTTGAAATTGAATTAGTTAAAATACTATATGAATTTTATAGTATTGAAATACTAGAAAGATATCATCATATAACAGATGAGAATATTTTAGATGCACACCAACAAAGTGTTAAATTACGTATAAAAAACAGAGAATAAGTATATCATGTTATGCGTGTAATTTTTATTTATAAACATTAGTAGATATAAATAAAATAGAGACATATTTATTGTATAATTTTATCAAACATTTCTTCAGTTAAAAAACCTTTTTCTATTTTATCTAGAAGTTCATTCATCTTATCATCACTCAAAACAATATTATTACGATGTAAATATATATCCAGATTGTTTTTTGTTTCTATTTTTTGTTTAATTAATTTATCTGTTTCTCTAAATAATTCTGCTTCTTTTATCATTTTATCAATATCTCTGTTTTTGTCATTTTTAATAGTTAAACGAGTTTCTTTATCCAAAATTTTTGCTACAATATTAATTATTCCATCATTATCAATATTGAATAATACTTCAATACGTAAAACACCTTTTTTAACAGATGGTAAATCAGTTATTTCAAAGTTTCCTAAAAAATGATTATCTTTTGTTAAAACTCTTTCACCTTCAAACACTTTAATATTGACTGATTTTTGAAAATCTGTTTCTGTTGTAAATATTTCTGATACTTCAATAGGTAATGGACTATTTCTTTTAATCATAACATTCATTTCTCCACATGTATCTATACCAATACTTAATGGTATTACATCTAATAATAGAATATTATCTAGTTTTAAATCTTTAGTACCATTCAACATTGCAGCATTAATTGCTGCACCATTTGCTACTGCTTCATCTGGATTAATATTTGTTCTTAATTTGTTAGGAAAATTTATATTTAGTAATTCTCTTATTTTAGGTATTCTAGTTGAACCACCTATTAAAACAACATCATCTATTTTATTTGAATTTATATTAGAATCAACTAATGCTTTAAAAACGGGTTCCATACATCTTTTAAATTCATCATTACATATTGTTTCAAATTTATTTCTATCAATATGTATATTTAAATCAATATTTTTATAAAAATTATCATATGTAATATCAACATTTGTAGAAACACTTAATGTTTTTTTACTTTCTTCACATAATGTTTTTAATCTACGCATTAATTTAACATTTTGATATAATGTTATAACTTCTAGAAGTTGAAATAAATATTCTTTTAATAAATCATTATTACATGATAATATTATATTTTCTAAATTTTCTTTATTGTATGACTGTATATTAGAAAAAGACTTTATATTTAATATTTTTAAAACTTCTTTTTTATCTACATTACATGTTAAAATATTTGTATCACAAAATTTCATAAAACAATAGTCTTTTAATTTGTTATCTAAATCTTCACCACCTAATCTACAATCCCCACTTGTTGATAAAACTTTAAATATACCATTATCTATATTTAAAATAGTAACATCTAATGTTCCACCACCAAAATCATATACTAATACATTTCTTGATGAATTAATATCTAGACCATATGCAATCGCTGCAGCAGTTGGTTCATTAATAATACGTAAAACTTCTAAACCTGCAATTTCACCTGCACATTTAGTCGCATTTCTCTGTGCATCATTAAAATATGCAGGTACTGTAATAACTGCTTTTTTAATTTGAACTCCTAAATATGAAGACGCGCATTGTTTTAATTCTTCTAGAATAATAGCACTTATTTGTTCTGGATAAAATTCTTCTTTATCGATACATATTACAGGTAATCCATTTTTATCAATAACTTTATATGATAAATGTTTTAATTCTTTTTGTATATCCTTAAAAGTATTACCCATTAATCGTTTAACATCATAGACAGTATTTAATGGATATTGTCCTGACATTTTTTTACTATGTGTTCCAACAAATCTTTCATTAGAATTAAAATATACATAACTAGGTGTAATTCTTTCACCAGAACTATTTATAATAACATTAGTAGAACCATTTTTATAGAATGAAACACAAGAACATGTTGTTCCTAAATCAATACCAATACAGATATCTTCTTTATCCATTAATATTATATTGTATATAAATGTTCATTTATTTAACGCTCAAATAAAATATAGTTAAATAAATTATAGATATTAATATATAAAAAAATGATTGCACATACTTTGTTAGATTATGCTAAAAGTATTCTGAAAAAATCTGTTACTGTAAAAAAAATTGTAGCAATAATAGTAGATAATAAAGGAAAAGTAATATCTATAGGCCATACTAAAGAAAAGGGTAAAGTAATTCATACTAAATTAAAGTCGTGTATTTTATGAACCTACAAAGCATACTATTCACGCGGAAGAAATGGCTATAATGAGATGTAAAAATAAAATAATGTTAAAAAAATGTTCTATAATTATTTTTAGAGATACTGAAAATGGTATTATTAAACCATGTCATAAATGTTCTCACATTATACATAAATACGAGATAAATAAAGTGATATGTATGAACATTTAGAATGCGATTAAATCAATTTTTGATATTATTGGAATACTTGTATGTATCAATACTGACACTGTTTGATTATAACTATTTTTATCATAAATACATACAATAGATTTATTATTTGTATATTTTATAATATCAAAGTCTTTTTTTACTTCTACTATTATTTCACAACAACATATATTTACACAACTACATATTATGTCAATATATATATTGTAACTACTAATAATGCGATGATTTAGATATATACAATAATCACTATACAAATTTACCAAAATATATAATAAATGTTCTTCTACTACGAATATGTTATATAATTCTTTAAAAAAATTATGATGTAGGTTGATATTATCTGGAAAATATCTTGTTTCAGAACTTGTTTCAGAACTTGTTTCAGAACTTTCTGTAAAACAATCCATATTTAAGAACTTTCTGTAGAATTAGTAATTTACTATTAAATTATTAAATAAAATAAAATAATATATATTATTTCAATTTTTAAGCAAACATTTTACATTTTAACACAGGATGTGAAATATAATTGGTTATATCAAAATCTTCAATGAATAAATTATCTATATCTTTAATAGAATGTATTTTTTTATTTATTTTTAATTCAGGAAATTTATATGTTTCATACATTCTATCAATTTGTGTTTTAGCAACATCTATATGTTCTTCATATATATGTGTATCACCTAGAACAATTATAAGTTTTCCAACATTATAGTCTTCTTTATGTGTTCTTTCTATGTTATCATTAACACATTTTACAATAATATGTAATAGAATAGCATACGAAGCAATATTAAATGGTAATCCTAAAATACTATCTGAAGAACGTTGATACATTTGAAGACTAATTTTGTTATTTTTTTCAACATAGAATTGAACTGTTAAACCATGACATGGATATAAAACCCCTTCATCCACTTGTGAAACATTATATGTTGTCATTAATATTCTTCTTGAAAATGGATCTTTTAAAAGTAGTTCAACAACATTTTTTAATTGGTCAATCCCTCCTGAGTATTCTTTATTATATCCTTCATATTTATCACCATAATGTCTCCATTGGAATCCATACATTGGCCCCATATCGTATTCAACTAAATTTTTATTATTGTTTTTTAAAAATTCATTTGTTGTATTATCATGCCATATCATAACTTTTTTATCTTCTAATATTTTTGTAAATGTATAACCTTTTAAAAAAAATAATAATTCTTCTATAATACCTCTTACAAATACTTTTTTTGTTGTTAATAAAGGAAACCCATTTGATAAATCAAATTCAAGTCTTTTTCCAAAAACCGAATATGTTTTTGCATTTCTGGTTTGTCTAACATCACCGTTTTCAATAATATCTTTTAATAATAACAGATATTGTTGTTCTTCTTTATTTTCGTAATAAGACATTTTAATAAAAATATATTATTATATTTTTATCTAATAATAAAAAAAATCCATATACCTATTCATATATATATATTTATTAAACTTGTTATATTTATTATAAATTGTATTACGTTTTATATCAATAATAAAGTTATTAGTAAATAATGCTATTTTATTATTATTTTTTGAATAAATAAAATTTATTTGTTCTATATATTTTTGATTATCAACATAAAAAATAAATGTATCATTTTTATCTATATCTTTATAAAAATTATATATATATGTTAATAGTGCTTTTTCTAAAAATATATAATACAATTCATTATAAAAATAAATCATTATACAATATGTTATTATAATAATTTATTATAATAATTTATCGATATATGTATCCTTACTATACCAACCATTAGCACCATTATGAATATCCATAATTGATCTAAGAATATAATCATATTGTTTTGAAACATTATACATATCATATAATTTTCTAGAACGTTCGCCTATATATTGTCTATCAAATTTATTGTCTATACACATTTGAATACCATAACAGAAATCTTGAAGAGTATGACAATGTAATCCTGTTTTGAAATTTTCAACAGTTTCTAAAAATGCTCCATTTGCAGAACAAATTACCGGACAACCTGTAAGTTGTGCTTCAACAGCACTACCACAAAAAGGTTCAACATACATACTAGGTGCAAGCATACCAGATAATGAACCTAAAAATTCTCCTCTATCTGTACTATGAATAGGTTCTTTATATATAATATTTGGTTCTGTTAAAAATGGTTTTGGATCACCTTGACCACATATAACAAAATCAACATTTGGAAATCTTTTTGCAATATCAACAACTATACATAAACCTTTAATATCACAAATTCTACCAAAAAATCCAATTTTATTTCTTTCTGGTTTTAATGATAAAGGAAATTCTAATACATTATAATAATTAGGTGCAACAAAAAAATAATTAGGACAGTTTCGTTTTTCTTTACCTATAGTGTAATGTAACCATGCATAACTTTCAAATATACGATAATTTTTATATGAATCTGGATAACCGATACCACTTTCAACTGTTACAACATCAAGATTTTCTAATGCCATGTCATGTGAATGACCAAAAGGTAAACAAATAATATCTGTTGAACTACTTCTATAATTTTTAATAAGTGCCTCTCTAAATTTTATATTAAATATTTTATATAAGATTGTATTATAATTTGCTAAATCACCTACAAAATTTTTATTATTTTCTAATAATTCTAAAACTTCATTATCCGAAATATTATTATCTAAATTTTTAAGTGTTCTATATGATTGTACTCTTAAATCATTCCATTCATCTTTTTTTAAAATATCAATATTTACGGTTGCATTTGGTTCACTTGTTTCAACACCATAATGATACACTTCATATCCTTGTTTAACCATCATTGGTGAAAATCTTAAAACTTTACCGGTGAATGCACAGTGAGAAAATTCATTTCTAGTTATAGTATGTGGAATGGCAGGTAAATGTAATCGTATGGTGATTTGTTGATTAGACATATAATATGTATAAACAAAAAAATAGTATAACTTTTAACACATACTTGCGTTAAAGATAAAAAAAGTACACTTTTCATGCTGGTCCTGCAAGTCCAGGTAAAAGAAAAGGAATTGGAGCAACGAACCCTACAGGATTAGGATTTCCCCCCTTTATGATTGGAGGTGGAACGAGACGACGAACCGGTTGATCCGGTGTACGAGGAGCAGGAACAGGAGCAGGAGCAGGAACAAATACCATTTTGGATGGGATTGGTTGTTTTAATAAATATTATTAATAAAGCTATTAGTATAACATAATTTTCAATTTTTTTATAAATTAACTCCTTTATCATTAAGATATTGAATTATATCATTATCATCAAATAAACCTATAAGACCTTTTATTTTATCAATTTTATAAACTGGTTTATACAAATAACCTTCTTGTAGTAAAATAATATTTTTTATTAAATCTGTTTCATTAGAATTATTACATTTAACATAGAATATATTATCAAACCCATTAATATCACGTTCAATAAAATATATATTAACACCATCAATCACTTGTTTTAAATTATTATCTATTAAATGATTAATAGAAACACTATTAGCAATTTGTTGAATATGTTCTGGTGTTATCATATGGTCTTCTACATATTCTAGTTCCATATTTTTAACAAATTCATGAACTTTTACAGATTTAGGTATCATTGAATGAGATACTAACACTTTATGTAATGAATTATATAATGAATATTCATCATCATATTTATACATATCTGGAACTTTAAATTTTTCTACATCATAGAAATTAATAGTTCCGTTTCCACCCCCCGATAAATCTTTATCAATATTAACATTTTTTCTAAACACATAATATCTGTTTAAAAATGTAAAGTCTCTACTTTTAATATTCATTTCAGTATCTTCATAATATGGAGAACATTTATTATATATATATTTTTTAGTTTCTGCTTTTGATTCATGTTTAGATGTTTGTGTAACAAAATTTCTATAAATTTCATACATATTAGAAAACAAATCAGTATCAACGAGTTCAATACCAATTTCAGCAAATTCTTTTGTTATAAAGTTAATGTCTACTAAATATTCTGTTACATAATTTCCTTCTTCAAATATCCAATCCACAAAAACATCAATTGCGTGTTTTACACCAACCATTTCAGA
>Ga0214923_10005752_pt1 | contig 14240 bp, 14 predicted proteins | sample LL1510_MetaG_FD_177993 | JGI IMG/M metagenome (GOLD analysis project Ga0214923, IMG submission 177993) | Freshwater microbial communities from Lake Lanier, Atlanta, Georgia, United States - LL-1510 | ecosystem: Environmental > Aquatic > Freshwater > Lake | place: USA: Georgia | collected... | reverse complement strand
AATTATTATTAGTACTTTTTATATTTTTACTTTTTGCTTTAACAAGTTTAGGTATTTCATTTTTTCTACTTAGAGATCCAATTTCAAAATCGTTAGGTGGTTTTGCAAGTATTTTTCAACCAAAACAATCCGAAAACTTAAATGTAAGTAATGTAACAATAAACGAAGATAATTTTGTTGTGGAAGTTATTGAAAATTATGGAGATGCCGTTGTATCAATAAACTATGTTGATGATGTTTTTTCTGATTATAGCGAGGCAATTGGTTCTGGAGTTGTAATTTCTGAAGATGGTCTAATTGTAACCAACAAACATGTTGTTGAAGATGAGGATATTGGTTACGAAATTATTCTCCAAAATGGAGATAGGTATCCAGTACAAAAAATAATAAGAGATAAAGTAAACGACTTGGCTCTTCTTGAAATTGACGCCTCAGGTCTTGTAACTGCGAACATTGCAACTTCTGATGAAGATTTAAAGTTAGGGCAAAAAGTAATAGCGGTTGGTAATGCTTTAGGGTTTTCAAACAGTGTTTCTTTAGGAATTATCTCCGGACTAAAAAGAGAAATTGAGCTAGACGGAAAAGTTGTTAAAAACCTGATTCAAACTGACGCTGCTATTAATATGGGTAATTCTGGAGGTGCTTTATTTAACTCAATGGGGGACTTGATTGGAATAAATACAGCAAGAACTGATTATGCTGATAATATTGGTTTTGCCATCCCGTCTTATCAAGTTATTGAACTAGTTGATAAATACACAAAAGGGGAGATTGATGAAAATTCCGAACCTGCATTTTTAGGTATAAGTTATGAGCTAAGAGAAATAAAATCTTATGTAAGTCGGGGACTTCCTATTGGTCCTGTTGTCACAGGAATTGTTGCAAATTCTCCTGCTTCGATTGCTGGGGTTAGGGTTGGGGATATTATAGTTTCAATCGACGATAAGGAATTTAACGATGAATCCGAACTTTCAAATTACATTTCATCTAAAAACCCTGGAGATAAAGTGAAAATTAAAGTTTATAGAATTAATCGAACAATTAATCTTGAGGCAAATCTTGTATCTCGGAAGAATCTTTTAAGATAGAATCAATTTCTCCGTTCATAACTTTTAAGATGTTTCCATAATTTTTTCCAATTCTATGGTCAGTTATTCGGTCTTGAGGAAAATTGTAGGTTTTAATTTTGTCCGATCTTTCCGCACTTCCAACTTGATTAAGCCTTAAGTCGGAAAGTTTCTTTACTTGTTGTTCTTGCATTAAGTTATACAACCTACTTCTTAAATACCCTAAAGCTTTATCTCGGTTTTTTCCTTGAGTTCTTTCTTCTTGGCAATCTACAACAAGACCTGTAGGTTTGTGTGTAAGTCTAACAGCTGTTGATACCTTATTCACATTTTGGCCTCCACTTCCACCAGACCTGTGGAACTCCCAAATTAAATCATCTGGATGAATCTCAATTTCAACATTTTTCACTTCAGGAAGAACTGCAACTGTTGCAGTTGAAGTATGTATTCTGCCAGCACTCTCGGTTTTTGGAACTCTTTGAACTCTATGAACTCCTGATTCATTTTTGAATAGAGGATAGACATCTTTTCCTTTAATCTCAAATACAACTGTTTTGATACCTCCGGCACCTGATTCTTCGGATAAGAATTCTTCTGATGTTTTAAGGTTTTTCTTTTCGCAAAATCTTAGGTACATCCTGTATAAATCATAGGCGAAAAGTGCGGCTTCTGAGCCTCCAGTTCCGGCTCTTATTTCAACAATTGCGATATTTGGGTTTATATCTAGTGTTGTTTCATTGCTGGATTCGGAACTTTCTTCGGGGTTTAGGATATGATTTATACTTTCTTCAAGAGTTTTTTTCTGATCTTCAAGTTGTTTGTTTTCAGATAATATCTCGGATTTAAGTTCTTGAAACTCTGGTTGTTCTAAAAGTGTAAGATTTTCTTTTATTTTATTTTCCAAGTTCGCAATTTCATTGCGAAGGATTTCAATTGTATTATTCATATTTTAGCTAATTGCTTGAATTTTGAGCAAAGATCTCTTTAAGAGTAGGTTTATAATTTGAGCCGCCGTTATCTTTTTTTGATTTAACCTGTTTTGAATTTTCTTGAGCTTGAAGTCTTTTTCTATTAAATTTATCAATTCTTCCTTCGGTATCAACAAATTTTTCGTTACCGGTAAAGAAAGGGTGGCAATTTGAACAAATTTCGACATTTAGACTGTTCAAAGTTGAAGTGCTTTCAAAAGAGTTACCACAGTTGCAAGTAATGGTAATGTTATTTAATTTTGGGTGTATAGCGTTTTTCACCTCTAAAATATACCATCTTTTATCTTTGATTTCAATGATATTTTTGGCTCACTTTGGACTTTTTTCGGCTATAAATAGTCCTATTAAAATTATTGCAATTCCAATATAAGAGTAGGTATTTGGGACTTCTCCTAGGATAAGATAAGAAGCTGGTATCGCAAAAATTGGCGAAATATATGTAAATATAGAGACCTCAGTTACTGATAATTGTGATTGAGCCTTTGTATATAAAATATATGCTACAGCAGAGGATAGGATACCCATATAAATAATTCCTGCTATCTCAACCCATCCCAAAGAATAAATTTGATTAAAATAGTTTTGAGAGTCCCAAAAAGCAAAAGGGAGTAGGGTAAAGAAAGCAACAAAGAATGAAAGCATGTTCACTTCAAACACATCATATTTCTTTTTATGAAGTTTCAGCCCTACTTTTTTCATTAGTGAAATTAAAATTAATGAGTTTGTGCCAAACAAAAATTTAGTATAAACAACCCAAAATGCCGCAACTATATGAAATAAAATTAGAATCATATTGCCCCAGAACCTATCAACAGGATCTCCGTTTTGTTTTGTAAGAAGTGGCTCGATAACTACTAATAAAGTTCCTAAAGTTGCAATAAATATACCAATTTCTTTAAGTAGATTTAGCTTATCCCTAAAAAAATAATGTCCTGCAGCAATTGTAATTAATGGAGCTGAGAGAGCTAAAATTATAGAATCAACAGCGGTTGTATAGTCTAGACCTATAAAAAACAAAATTAAAGAAGTTTGACTTAGTAAAGAGTAAATAATTATATTTTTCCAATCGTACCAAGTATATTTTTTTCTTTTATAAAAGTTTTTGTAAAAAATATTCCAATAAATCGGAAATAAAAAAATTACCACAACTAAAAATCTTAAAATTAAGAAGGGTAGGGGATCGAGTTTTCCTAATACAATTTTGACAATAGAAGGCGCGAGTGCCCAAATAATAATCGCTATCAATAAATATAAATAGTTAAGGTAGCGATTCATAGGCAGAAGAATAATTATTATTAAGATTTTTATTTGTTAGATAGGTCAGAAGTTCTGGTAGATTAAATAAATTTTGCTCCCCAGTTTTTAGATCTTTAATTGAAACAGATGAATTTAGATATTCGTCAGGGCCTACTAAAATTGCGTAATCATAATTTTTATTCGAAGCATAGTCTAATCCAGAAGAAGGGGATTTAAGTTCAAGAAGTGTGTCTATTGCCATGTTCTTTAAGTTTTTTCTTAAAGTGTTTGATGTTTCAAAAATATAGTGAATAAGATTCTCATGAGAAACATCTGATTCAGGATTTTTGATACCAAAAATCGCAACCTTTTTTAAGTTTAATATTTCATTAATTGGGGGAATTAAGTTCCAATTTTCTAAAAAGATTCTAAATGTTTCGTTACCAACTGCAAATCCAACAGCTGGAAAGTTTTGCTGACCAAAAATATTTGCTAATCCGTTGTATCTTCCGCCTCCATATAATGATCTGTTGTTATCAGGATTTAAATCATAAACTTCAAAAACTAGACCGTCATAATAATCAAAACCTCTAACTAAAGACCCCTTAAAGAAGATATTAATCTCTGGGTAAATTTTTTTGATAGTTTCAAGTAATTCCATAATTTCTTGATATCCTTTGTTACTTTCTATCTCTGGAAAAATTGAAGTTAAGTTTTCAAACTCAAGAGTTAAAAATTTTGCAATTTGGTTAATTTGAGTATCGTTTAGATATTTTTGTAATTCAGATTCAAAAATATGAGGGGATAGCTTTTCGTATTTATCAATTATTCTAATGACGGGGATAGTTTTTGAGGTTTCGACTTCTATTAAATTCAAAAAATCTGAAATTAAAACTCTATGATTTAAATAAAAAGCATAAGAATTTGATGGTGCCTTAAACTTATTCATAATATCAATTGCAAGCGAGATAGTTTCTAAATCAGAATAAATGTTTCCTTCACCAAAAATGTCGGCATTTATTTGCCAAAACTCGCGATTTCTTCCTTTTTGAGGTCTTTCATTTCTATAAAAAGATCCGATTGAAAAATATTTAATTGGTTTTGGAAGCTCTTTATATTTTCCGGATACAATTCGAGTAACAGACGGAGTCATCTCTGGTCTTAGACACAACTGTCTGTCGCCAAGATCTGTAAAAGTGAATAATTCTTTATTACCCACATCTTCGCCTGATTTTGCTTCATAAATCTCTTTAGGCTCTATTATTGGAGTTTGATACTCCTCAAATGAGTGTGAAAGACAAACTTCTCTCCATTTTTCAAAAATAAAGTTTTGAACTAATTGTTCCTCTGGGTAAAAATCTTTTGTTCCTTTATATGGAGAAGTGCTTAACATATTAAATTAATTATATCTAAAATCCAAACTTTTTGGTAACATATCAACTATGGAATTAACTCATATTGGTCACTCTTGTTTTTTAATAAAAGGAAAAAAATCTTCTGTTGTTATTGATCCTTATAATCCAGAAATGCTTGGTTTTAAAATGCCAAAAATTACATCAAGGATTTTGTTAAATACCCATCAACATGAGGATCATAATCATAATACATCTGTTTCTCACGATTATTTGTTTGATACTCCTGGAGAATTCGAAGTTGACGATATCAGTATAACTGGAGTTGATACATTTCACGATAATAAAGAAGGAAAAGAAAGAGGAAAAAATATTTGCTTTTCAATTTTATTTGAGGGCATTCATATTGTTCATCTTGGTGATTTAGGTCATTTGCTAGATGAAAAAGCAATTTCAAAAATTGGTGTTGTTGATATTCTTCTAATTCCTGTTGGAGGGCACTTTACAATAGACAGTTACGAAGCGTCAAAAATAATATCATCATTAGAACCAAAAATTGTAATACCAATGCACTACAAAACTTCAGATTGCAAACTTGAGCAATTAGCTCCTGTTGAAACTTTTTTACATGAAATGGGAGAAAAAAATCCTGAAAAATTAGATTCATTAAAAATTCAATCTGCTCCAACTGATGATAATTTAAAAATAATTATCTTAAATCCAAGTCATTAATTAGTTGGGAGAAAAAAGTGGCTCAATCAAAAAATAACATTAAATTACCACCTCAAGATTTAGACGCAGAGAAATCTGTTCTTGGCGCTATTTTAATTGATAAAAATTCAATTATAAATATTGTTGATTTTTTAAGACCGGAACATTTTTATAAAAATTCACATAACACAATCTACACCGCAATAATGAACTTATATGAAAGAAGAGACCCAATAGATATTATCTCGCTTCAAAATGAGTTGACAAAAATGGGTAAGTTAGATGAAGTTGGAGGAGTTACTTATTTATCAGAACTTGTTTATTTTGTGACAACAGCTTCAAACTCCGAACATCACGCAAGGCTTATTCAGGAAGCTTCGATCAGGAGAAATTTAATTTCACAAGCTTCTAAAATTGCGGAACTTGCTTATGAAGAGGATTCTATTGGTTCAATAATCGACAAAGCTGAGCAAAGTTTGTTTTCAATATATAAAGATACTGTTAAAAGTGATTTTGTCCCAATTTCAAAAACTTTAGAAGCTTCTTTTGAAAAATTAGACGAGTTACAAAGAAACTCTGGAATGCTTAGAGGGGTTCCTACAGGTTTGCAAACATTGGATAGAATGCTATCAGGTCTTCACAAAGAATCTTTGGTTATTTTGGCGGCGCGGCCTTCAGTTGGTAAAACATCTTTAGCTATAAATATGGCGCAATTTGCATCAATAAATCACAGTAAAAATATTGCCTTTTTTTCTCTAGAAATGGGACAGGAAGAAATTATCCAAAGAATGATTTCGGCTCAAGCGAATTTAGAAAACTGGAAAATACGTCATGGTCAGTTGTCTGACGAAGAAATGGAAAGATATTCAATTGCAATGGGGGAGTTGTCTGACTTAAACTTTTTTATAGACGACACTCCTGGAATTTCGGTTTTGGAAATGAGAACTAAAATCAGAAGATTGGTTATGAAAACTCAGATTGATTTAGTTATTGTCGATTATCTACAATTATGCAAATCTTATGTCACTGAAAGTAGGGTACAGCAGGTTTCAGATATTTCTCAAGGGCTTAAAAATCTAGCAAGAGAAATGAAAGTTCCAGTTTTAGCATTATCTCAGTTATCTAGAGCCGTTGAAACCAGAGAAGATAACAGGCCTCAATTGTCTGATTTAAGGGATTCTGGATCGATAGAACAAGACGCAGATATTGTGATGTTTTTATCAAGACCAGATAGGGATAATCGTGAGGATTACCTTTTATCGATTGCAAAACACCGAGCTGGCGCTACAGGAGACATCGCCCTTAAATTTAAGGGAGATAGAACAAGGTTTTATGAAGTTACAAATGTGCAACAGTAGTAGAATTTGATATAATAACAAAACTAAGCCATGGTGGCGGAATGGTATACGCGTTGGTCTCAAAAACCAATGAGAGCAATCTCTTGAGGGTTCGACTCCCTCCCATGGTACCAAAAGTAAAAATTTTTAATTGTTAAAGAAAGATTTTAGAAAATATGTTAAGTGCTTCAGAATTAAAAACAGGTGTAATTTTTAAAGACAACAATACTCCGTACAGAGTTGAAAAATACGAACATTCAAAGTCTGCCAGAAGTGGTGCTACAATTAGACTTAGAGTAAGAAGTTTACTCGATAATTCTGTTGCTGAAAAAGTATATTCAAGTGTAGATATGGTTTCAGAAGCAGATATTTTTAAAAAAACTTTTGAATTTTTATACAAAGATAATTTTTATGTTTTTATGGACCCAACAACATACGAGCAAATAGAAGTAGGGGATGATGTGGTTTCAGAAAACAAATATTACCTAAAAGAAAATGAAAAATATATTGTCATGTACTATGAAGGAAATCCTGTATCAATAGAAGTCCCAATTTCTATGGTTTTTGAAGTTGAATATACCGAGCCTGGATTTAAGGGAAATACTGTTACAAATGCTCTTAAAGACGCAAAATTAACAAATGGCCTAAATGTAAAGGTCCCTACATTTGTTAAAATTGGAGATAAGATTAAAGTTGATACTAGAACTGGCGAGTATATGTCTCGAGCCGAAAAGTAGTTTTTTGAAAACAAAAAGAGACTTTTTTGAAGGCAAAAAGAGACTTTTTTAAATTGTTGTAAGATAGATTGTAATGTTAGAAATAATTTTGAATTTTCTTTTTGATTATAGATTTTTTATCTCAATTGCTTTTGCATTTTATTTTATTTTTAAATTTTTGAATTTTTATGGATTAAGAAAAGAGAGGAGCTTTGATGTTGCATTAATTTATGTTGTAACCTTACTTTTATTTTTAAAGATTTTTTATTTTTTTGAAAACTATCAAAAATATTCTTCCGTTAGTGAGATATTTTTTAGTTTGAATTTCTCTGATTATTCTTTTTACTTGGTTTTATCTTTTAATATTCTGTTTTCTTTTATTGCATCAAGGTTTGCAAATTTTTCAAAGTTTAAAATTTCAGATTCTTTAAGTTTTGTTTTTGGTTTTTACTTGATTTTAGCTTCAATTAAAACAGATCAAGTGTGGTTAATTCTATTAATATTTGTACTTAATTTATATTTTAATAAAAAATTTGTAAGTGGTTTTGCAACATTTTTCTTTAATTTTAGTATTACTAATTATTTTTTAATTTATCCAAGGATTGAAAATAATTTTATATTTTATATAATTGTGAATATCCTAACTGCGTTTTTAATTATTAGAAGGGTGAAATATATGAACCAACTATCTCCAGAGTTTATAGAAAATTGTAAACAAAATTTATTGCAAAGAAAGCATAAATTATTAGAAGAATTAAAAATGATAGACGAAAGTGTTGATCCAGACAGAGATGTTGGTAACGCTGAATACTTAGATGAGGTTGCTGAAGATATGGAAGTTGAAAGAAATTATATATTAAAAAAAGATATTGAAAGCTCAATTGAAAAAATTAACAAAGCTCTTAAAAGAATTGAAGAAGGTAAGTATGGTGTTGACCAAAAAACTGGAGAACCAATTGATAAAGCTAGGTTAGAGATGTTTCCTGAATCTGAACATAATGTTAAATAAAAAAATTGTTATTTCTGCCTTGGTTGTTGGATTAAATATACTCCATTTATTTAATCCGTTTGATTCTTTACTTAACAAAGATTACAACCCAATATTAAGTCTTATATCCTTACTCGGGTTTATTTTACTTGTGCATATTGCCTCAGGATTAAAAAAGGACAGGTTCTTTGTTTTTTTAGTTTCTTTTTCAATAATTTGCCAAATTCTATCTTTCTATCAAAACTCCGGAGTTCCTGATTACCTAAATTTTGGAATTTTTCATTCTAATATTCCCGATTTAATTATTCTATCAACCATCTTGACATGGTGGTATAAAAGGGTGTATAAATACCAAAACTTAAAAGCTCCTGCAAATCTGCCAAACGAGAATTAACTTTAGGTCTTTTTCTGCTTTCTGCCAAATTATATGTTTAGTATTTTTATTTATATTAATATCTTATTTATTGGATTCATCATCTATTACACTTTTTCCCTAATTTTTGGCCATCAAGTAAACGAAAGTTTTTATTTATTGTTTTCTTTATTTTCAATCTCAGCTTCTATTTTAATGTTTTTACACCCCAGAAAATTCCAAAGTAATAATCAAAAAGTTGTTTATCTTCTTTTGTATTTGGGGTTTTTTATTTATGGAATTTCAAACTTTATTTGGTATTTTGACAGTCAATTTTTAGGTTCAATTCTTCCTAAAGAGGTCTTAAACTTTGGTTTTGTATTTCAAGTTTTAACTAAATTTTTATTTTTCTTTCTGATTAAATATCAATTTGAGCATCAGATGAATTGTTTAAGTATTGTTTTTAAGAGAGTTTTGCAGTTTAATATTTTGTTTTTGCTAATAAGTTTAGTTTTGCAAAACTCAAATTTTAAAGACTCAAGTTTATATGAATATTTTTTTATATTTGAATCTATATTTACTGTGGTTTACTTAATTAATGAGTTACCTAATAAATCAAAGTATCTCCTTGATCTAAGACTTTTTATTGGTGGAAGTTTAGTTTGGCTTTTTGCTGACATGTTATTTATTTTTGAAAGTAGGTTTAAAATATATTCAATTGGAAGTATTTCTGATTTTGTATACTTTATTGGATTTTATGTTTTTGTATTCTCCTGTATGTTTAGAGATTACATTTTTTCAAGTAATCTAAAAATTAAAGAAACTTCAAGTATTCAAATAACTTGAAAAGGATATAAACTTCAAAAAACAAAAATTACAGGTATAATTAAATTATGGATCATACAATCTTAATAGTTGAAGATGAACTTGATGTCAGGGAATTATATAGAGATTTGCTTTCTGATAATGGTTTTAATGTTCTTCTTGCAACCAATGGTAGGGAAGGCTTAATAGTTGCTCGAGAAAATAAATGGGATTTAATGTTACTTGATATTATGTTGCCAGAAATAGATGGTCTGTCTGTTTTAGAAGAGGTAAAACGAATTCATAAAAAGCCAGTTTTAATAATAAGTAACTTAAATAATGATGATATTATCTCAAGAGCAACCGATCTTGGAACTGATGGTTACGTTGTAAAGTCAGAACTAAATCCAAAACAATTCATAGTTGAAGTTAAAAAACATCTTAATTTATTATGAAAATACTCCTAGTTGAGGACGAAAAAGAGATTTGTCGGGTCTATGAAGAGATTCTTAACGGTTGTGGTTATACTGTCCGTTCTTGCTACGACGGAGACACCGGAACAAAACACGCCCTAGAAGGCGATTACGATATTTTACTTTTAGACATTATGCTACCTAACAAAGACGGGCTTGAGATTTTAGAGGATGTTCACGCTTCGGGTTTGACTAAAACCAAAAAAGTTGTAATATTGTCAAATATTGAAAAAGACGATGTTTTAAAAAAAGCAACTTCTATGGGCGCACTTAGGTACGTTATAAAATCAGAAGTGAACCCAAATGAACTTGTTGAGATTATTTCTTCTCTTTAAACCACTATTATGAAACCTGAAATTAAGATTATATTTGAAAATGAAGACTTTTTGGTTATTGATAAACCTTATGGGTTAGTTGTAAATAGAAGTGAGTCTCAAAAAGATAAAACTTTGCAGGATTGGCTTGAGGAAAGATACGATTTTAAGAACACTTCAACTAGTGTTCTGAATGATTCAGAATATGAAAACGAGTTTTTATCAAGATCGGGGATTGTTCACAGATTAGATAAAGAAACTTCTGGGGTTTTACTTTGTGCAAAAAACGAAAGATCTTTTATATTTTTTCAAAATAAGTTTAAAACAAGAGAAGTTTCTAAGAAATATATAGCTATAACATATGGTAAAGTTCTTGACGATAGGTTCGAAATTGACGCCCCGATAAAAAGAGACCCGAGAAATAGATTTAAATATGCGGTAGTTAGAGACGGCAAAGAAGCTCAAACATTTTTTGAAAAGGTAAAAGATTTCGAAATTGAGGATAAAAAATTTAGCGTAATTTATTGCTACCCCCGAACAGGAAGAACTCATCAAATTAGAGTTCATTTAGCCGCAAATATGACTCCTGTTGTTTCGGATTTAATTTACTCAACAAAATCAGAACTTGAAATTTCTCAAAATTTAGGATTTAATAGACTAATGTTACATTCATATGAACTAAAATTCTCAGGATTAAACAACGAAGATTATACTTTTAGTTCTGAACCTCCTGAGGATTTTCAAAAGTATCTGTAAATATGAAGACTGCCCGAAAAAGTAGAAAAAAATCTAAACTAATCTCAAAATTCAAATCAATTTTAGTATATTCTTTTATTTCGATTTTTGTTATTGGGTTTTTAGTAAATACCTTTTTAAGTAATATCTTAGAGTATTCATTTGCGTTAGCACAGACTTCAGAAAAAATTGATTTTAAAAGCTCTGAAAAATATCCTATAATAATTATCGGAAAAAACTCAATAGGGGAGATTAAAGGATTTGATTTAATTATTTTCGATAAGAACCTGAAAAAAGTAATAGAGTATAATTTATCCTCAAAATTAGTTTTTGAGTCTTTAGATGAGCAAAAAAATATTGAAGAAATATTAACTCAATACAAAAAAGATCAACAATCATTAGACATTGAAAAATTAAAGAAAATAATTGAGGACAATATTGCTCTTGGAGTAGGGGATGTGTTTATTTCGAATGAAAATGAATATAAAACTTTAAAAAATGTTGTAACTGGAAGGGCTTCAATTTTTGAACTTTGGGAGATTAAAGAAAGCCTACATTTACCTTTAAGGGATTTGTATTTAATGTATTCTTTTTCAAAAAATTTAGAGTTTAAGGATTTCAAGAAGTATGATATTTCGAGTTTTTCAAGCCTTGATTCTTCTTTAAGGGAAAATTATCTAGATTCTGTCATTGGAAAAGACGGGCTTTCAATTTCGATTGTAAATGCAACTGGGGTTTCTGGTCTAGCAAGAGAGCTTGGGAGGTTACTAAGCAATCAAGGAGGAAGAGTGGTTGACCTGGCAAACTCTAATGATGTATCAAAAGAAAGTAAAGTTATTTTTAAGTCAAAAACAGATTCAGTTAAAAAAATTGCTGATGTTATTGGTATTTCAACACTTACTCCGGCAAGCGAGGTCGGGTACACCTACCCTGAAATTATTAAAAGCGATATTGTTGTGGTGATAGGCCTTGACAAAGTAGAGAAATAGTGTATTATATAAGTATCTCTCCTTTGCGGCCTCGACACCATATTTAGTGTCGGGGCCGCGCTTATTTATGACAGGATTGAGTATATTTTTTACCATTTCAATATTTTCCCTTTTAGCCATAGCTGGTTTCTTTGCCTATAATGCCTTTTTTAAGAAAAAATTCGAAAAATACCAAATTGAAGATAAAGTTTTTTTAGAAATAAAAATTGTTAAGTCCGTAAGTGATGTAAAAGATAATATTCAATCAGATCCATTGGCTGCCGAGCAACTTTTCTCAGTAATTCACGGAATTATGAAAGAGGGTGGGAATGACTCGGTTTTCTCTTTTGAAATAATTGTAACTGATGAAAAAATTAGATTTATTGTAGTTGTTCCTAAAATTTTACAATCTCATATTACTTCTCAAATTTATGCTCAATACCCACTTTCCCAAATTTCAATTATTGAGGATTATTTAAAAGACATAAAGTCATTTTCAAGTATTAAAACAGGCTCGCTTGTTCTTGGAAAAAACGAAGTTATTCCAATTTTGACTTTTAAAGACTTTGAAGTAGATCCGCTATCAGCCATTACATCTTCTTTGTCTCAAGTAAAAGCAAATGAAGGAATGGCAATTCAACTACTTGTAAACCCTATCCCAGATACTTGGCAAATCAAAGGTTACGATTATATTGCTAAGATTAAAAAGAAAGAAACAGGCTCTAAAGGACAAAGCATTGCAAGTATGGTGCTTTTTGGTCTGATTGATCTCTTTATAATAAATCCTTTAAGATATATTTTTGGAATTACTCCTTCCCAAGTTGAGGACAAAAAGACTCCGCAAATTACAGCTTTGTCTCAATCAGAAGAAGGGTTAATTAAAAGCATTGAAACAAAACTTACTAGAATGGGTTTTAGATCTTATATAAGAGTAGTCTCTTATGCTAACGAAACTTTTGATACAGAGCAAAATTATAATTCTTGTATGGCAACATTTAAGCAATTTTCACGCGCTAATTTAAATGGTTTTGTTGAACTTAAAACTATTAATAAAGACGAGTTTATTGATGATTATTTAGACAGAAGATTTGATTCCACATCTTCTTATGTTTTAAACACAGAAGAACTTGCAACAATTTACCACCTTCCTTCTTCAAGTGTTGAAAACCCAAATATCGACTGGGCGCCAATTAAAATTTCAGATATTCCAGATAATTTACCAACAAAAGATTGTGTAAAACTTGCAAAGGCAAGGTACCGAAGCAAAATTATAGAGTATGGATTAAAAGACGGTAATGATAGGTTAAGGCATATGTATATGATTGGAAAAACTGGGTCGGGTAAAAGCTCCCTTTTTCAAACAATGATCATTCAAGATATTTTGAAAGGGAATGGGGTGGGAGTTGTTGATCCTCACGGAGAATTAATTAATGCAATTTTAGAATATATCCCGGAAGATAGAATTGAAGATGTTGTTTTGATTGATCCCGCAGATATTGAGTTTCCTGTTGGAATAAATATTATGGAATTAGAACCTGGGGATAATGTTGATAGAAATGCATCCGAAATAGTTAATGCCTTTAAGTCTATTTTCAAAGATTCTTGGGGACCAAGACTTGAGTATATTCTAAGAAATACAATTAACGCGATGCTTCAAGTTCCTGGAACAACTATTTTAGGTGTTAAAAGACTTTTAACTGATGATGATTATCGTAAATTTATTTTAAGTGCGCTAACAGATGTCGCTATCAAAGACTATTTTGAAAGAGAGTTTGCGGCTTTTAAAGCCAATCCAAAACTTGTTACAGAGTCTATCTCACCAATTCAAAACAAAATAGGTCCTTTTGAAACCATTAAAATTGTTAGAAATATTTTGTGTCAGAAAAATTCAACAATTAAGTTTAATGAGTTAATGAATCAAAAAAAGATTGTTTTAATAAATCTTTCAAAAGGTTTGGTAGGGGAGGATGTTATGAATTTATTTGGTTCTCTTATCATTTCAAAAATTCAAGCCGCAATTTTAGCTAGAGCCGCAATTCCTATGGAAGAAAGATCTCCGTTTTATTTATATATTGACGAGTTCCAAAACTTTACAACCGACACTTTTATGTCAATCTTATCTGAATCTCGAAAATACGGTCTTGGACTATATTTAACTCACCAGTATGTAAATCAGTTATCCGAAGAAATTAAATACG
>Ga0214923_10005751_pt1 | contig 14242 bp, 15 predicted proteins | sample LL1510_MetaG_FD_177993 | JGI IMG/M metagenome (GOLD analysis project Ga0214923, IMG submission 177993) | Freshwater microbial communities from Lake Lanier, Atlanta, Georgia, United States - LL-1510 | ecosystem: Environmental > Aquatic > Freshwater > Lake | place: USA: Georgia | collected... | reverse complement strand
GATGGGCTGTGGCAGTGGTGGTGCGTTTTGTGAGGTTGGCGCGACGGGCAGTGTGAATGAACGTGTGTGGTGCTGGACAATGGTTTCTAATTCCTTGACGCACATGTTATTAAGTATAACCATAACCTTTTCTGGTTGGAGCACGTCGGTACTCACTCGGGTGTAAAAGTTGTTGTACACAAATTTCTGTAAGGCGACTAGGTCTTCTTTAGATTTTCTAAACTGCAAATTGGTGAGGGATTGATCTTTGATTACTTTTTTTAGAATGTGATTTGTGTTATCTTCCGAAAAAAACACAGCTTTGAAGTAGTCCATTTAAATGTACCTCTAAAAAAATTGAATATATTCGCCGAATAAACATGGAATCTAAACATGGAATCTTTGTTTGTTGATTCGTTTGTGAAAGGAATAGGAAAGACGACGGGTGGATTAGTTGTTTTAACTGCAGTAGCCGGTCTTGTAGGAACGTTTTATGGGGTGTCAACACCAGTGAAAATAAAAGGAAAAAAAAAGAATAAATCAACACAATGTGATTTCCAGGAATACGAAAGCGAATTATCTAGTATAGTTAACGATAACTTGGAGGATTCTCGTGTGTTTAAAAATCTATTCGCCACTTTGTAAATGCAATTACTTTTTTTTGTTTGCGTACAATAATGCAGTCTGCTATTGTACACATCATTATAGTCGGATTGTTATTTTTGGGATCCCTTCACCTGCTCGTTACAAGCGCTGGTATAAAGTATTCTATTGGAACACGTTATGCACGTGAAATAGCTATATTGACGGGTATGGCGGGAATTTATTTGTCAAGTCAAAGAGACTTTTATTTGCCATTTTTAGGAAGCGCTGTGTACCCTTACAACCTTGTGAAAACGACAATACCCAAAGATGCTCATCTCAAAGTAGTGATACACTGTGACACAGATGCAACAAAGGTTGTGTATTGGGGTGCTAATGAAGGAGCCGTGCCGTTTAAAGACCCCCAAAGTGCCTACAAAGATACGCCTAATGTTGGTGTAGCTGAAGTGTCTGATGGATCGGCTTTACTTGAATTCATGTGCCCACAAAGGTACAATGTCCGCGGAAAACTTCTTGATCGTCATATTCATTATCGCATGGTACATGATAATGGCATGCTTGGTCCTGTTAAGACGCTAAAAGTGAATTGTTAATGCGATGCCATAGTAGAGATAAATCTATCTACAATAGCTTGTGAATCTATGTAATTTGTAAATTGATGTTGTGTTAGAGCAGCTATCATTACTACTACAACGAATAACATTTTAGTGGAATCTGCGAGATGTCTTCGTGAATAAAAAGCAATCAAAAATGAAATAGTTGTAGTGACAATCAGAAGAGATTTGAAATATCCCGTCCTGCATACAAAATCCACATTTTTACCATCATATACCTGTTGTAGGTCAATGACCTTTGTAACGACTCCTAATTGTCTTCTTGTATCACTGTCCAATGATCCGAGGACTTTGTCCACATGGGGTACAAGAATAGATTCAGTGGATTGTGCGAATAGTGTTTGAAGTCTGTCAACATAGTACAGGGTCAAAATACCGAAAAGTGTTATAATAACCGCAATAGCATTCACTGTCTGCATTTATATTAATTTATAAATTAAATCTATTGCATAGTATAATGAAACTTGCTAAAGAGATATTCTTAGGCTCCTTGTTGGCACTATTAACTGTATCAGAATTAAAAAAGTTGATCCAACAAGCTGCTCTACGACATGTCGAGTTTATAGCAGTAGACATTAAACACGATATTCATACTGTTTTGGGTAAGAATGCAGATCATATTTTAGGATCATTCATACCCAGTAAGAAAGATGATAAGCAAGCGCATAGTACAAGTGACGAAATAGTCAAGCTTTCTCTAGCTGTTTTTGTATGTGCATTGTTTTTGTCTGCGGACGAATTATTCCAGACAATTGCAATCGCATTGAGTGTACTACTATTCGTTACAATTGTATCAAAAAACATACTATTGACGGATCCAAATGTCGTCAAGAGAACGATATTACAAAGAGTCTATTTTGACTTGAAAGGTGAACGTGATCAAGCTGACATACTCCTCAGACAATTGCCTAAATTAAATACAAGTATAACCTTAGGATGAAGCTGCTTTGAAAGCATCTTTGATTTGTAGGCGTGTATTAACTCCTGTGTACATATTGTGATGGATTTTTTTTAGTTGTTGAAGATCTTCAAACAATGGGTCGAATCTGTTGATAGTTATTCCTGAAAAAATGTTACATGACTTGTTTGTACGTGTGTACTCGGGGACAAGATCTTGTGACTGGCATTCTCCCATTTTTAGGATATCGTATGTTGTTTCTACACTTGGATGGTATTTTTTCTCAGGGCATCTTGACAAATTTCTTGACAAGTTTTTTAGCTCGCTTTCTGCATCTATGGCCTCTACAGGTATGCTCTTGAATGGGTTGTGAGAAAAAGGAGCGGTTGCCAAAAAACAACTTGTTTTGTTTTCTACTACAGCGGGGTCCGTAGCCCAATTAAATGATGCTTGGCGCTCTTTGTCGGAATAATCTACTTCACAAGCATCGTACTTGTTTCTTGAAAAGGAAAAATGAGACATACCTCCTTGTTATATTAACTGTAAACAAAAAAGGAATTGGAATTACGAAACGTGATTTAAAGTGAATGGAAATATAGGATTAATGTTGTATTTAGTGTTACATAACGTGATTGTACTGTATTTGTATAGATTATCTTGTAAATGTATTCCAGTAATAACATTTGAGGTCGTGTACAACAAGTATAAGGGACAAGAAAAGAGGGTAAAAAGATCTGGTTACATACAAAACAATTACGACATCAAATGCATTAATCAAGAAATTGATGTAGTTTTCAAGAAGAAACACAACTTGACAACAAATCTATTATGGATGGTTTTCTGGGCAACAACATGTACTTTTGCAGTGGATGTAATCTTTGCATGCACTCTTTTTAATTACATAATGTGCATATTACAAGCAGCCATTTCCGCTTTTGAGTTGATATATGTACTTTATGCAACACGTCTTGATCGACCTGCTACTGCTCCAGTTACAGCAACTGCTACTGCAGATGGAACTGGTGGTGGTGGTGGAGGAGGAGGAGTGGAAGCATTTCCAGATCGCACCGATTGAGTAGCTTGTATAGCCTTTTGGCGATTTGCTTGTATTTGATCTCTGCTAATGACATTGTACTCGCGGTTTACCATTTCTTTGGCTTTGTATCGGTTTATATCTTCACATGTGTAATTGTACTTTGATTTAAACCCTACGTTTGATTTGCATTCTTTAAGAAAGGTTTCGGATAATTTACCACACCAATGACCTGTGTTTTTAATCGAGTCTGGACTACATGACAAGAAACTTCCGTTGGGATTGGATCCCCTCTCAAATTCGTCGAATATTTCCTTATTCCGCCCAGACAAGTTGCGTATTCCATCTTTACCGAAAAATGTTGTGCAACGAGCATCGCTTGGTATATCAAAATTATTTCTCATTAAACAGCTTTTACCGTCACGAGATAAACATTCAAATGTACCTTCATTTTTGATTCTAAAGACGGGAACGTCATTGAAATCACCTTTCAGATCGTCTGTAATACACATCAAGTCTGTGAATGGGTTTTGAACGATTGTTGCTTCAAATGTTTCACATGCTTTGCGTGTAACTACATAAAAAAAGACAATGACTATAAAAATATAAAACAAATCTTGTGGTTCCATATATTATACACAAAAAAGAAGTTTAAAGTGAAAAAAATGAACTAAAACACATAACTTTATTTGACAAAAATGACAACACCCAAGTGTACAGTTTCAACTATGACCATGACTACACAATTTCCTAATTGTGAGCTGTGTTTAATAAATGTAGGCAAGTACTTGTGTATCGACAATGAAATCATTGGAATTAAATATAGCTATGCTAATTTCAGTGTCCTGAAGGGGAGTTACTCTACAAGTTCATACAACAAGGCCAAAAATAAAAAGGATTCTCAGATAAATCGTAGGTTGTTTTACAATCAAATAAGTATAGTGGTATGTGTGAACGATCACATAGTGAATGTCAAGTTGTTTAGCAATGGAAGCATTCACATGACGGGTCTGAGAGATCTGCACGAATGTGAACTTGTAGCGAAATTGGTGTATTCTAAATTAGATAAACTTCGGGATGCAACGGCACGTGTACTCCTCACAAAGGACTCCTACTCTGTCTTAACTGATGCTGACAATTTGGTTTATAGTTACAATGGGTTCAATGTCATTGGATGGAAGTCCAATAATAATTACCATATTCATAAAAAGGACACCTCCATTGATCCCAAAACAAAAATGTTTATGACCAGGAAAGAACAACAAAATCGAAAACGATTTATTTTAAACATGGATGGGGAGATTATTGGGCATACGGCAATTCAACTTATCAACAACCGAAGCAAATATTACCGTAAAAATACACAAACAGTGCAATGTGATGGCATGATAGATCTTGTGTACTTTAATAAGGGAACTCTTGTTGGTTCAATTGAGTACATATGTGACGTTGATCGTATTACAGATACCTCGCAACATGACGAAGTCTTTGAAATAGACTATAGTTGTTGTCCTTTTGTGGACCCGGAGTACACTTACAAAGCACCTGAGGTGAATGTACATTGCATAAATGTACACTTTAATCTTGGTTTTACAATAGACCCACGGCACCTTTGTGAGTACTTGTACACAAAGGAATACTTTTGCAAATACAAACCAGAGAATTACACAGGTATAAAACTTGTTTACAAACTACCATTTGACTGGAGCCCTGAGAAACCTAACCCGGACAACTTTGTTTGCAAATGTAATCTTAGTTGTTTGTGTAGTAATGTCACATTTTTGATATTTCAAACAGGAAAAGTCCTTGCAACAGGTTTTAAAGACACGGCCCACATCGACGAAATTGTTGCTCATTTTTATAAAACTGTTGAATTGTGTAGGGACAAAACACATGGCTGTGGTACACACTAAATTGCTCGAATATTAATTTTAGTTACATTAATATAAGAGAAATGTCGTTGGTGATTGAGATCATATCAAATGGAACCTCATTGAACCCTAACGGTTCACCTTTTGGTATTTTTAGAGATGACACGGATGATCACATAAAAGACGTTGTGTTTGCATACAATACCATCGTTAAATTTTATCCACCATTTGTAAAAGTTGTGCGCAAGAGTGGCATTGTACAAATTACAAGTATTATCGACACACTTCGTCAGATTGATGAGCTATCGACATTGTACTTTGATCCATTTGGAATCGAGGAGTTGTTTGAAAGATTTGATGACTACTCCTTAAGCATGGAACAATTTATCATGGCAGTTGAGTATACTCTTTTCGAGGTTCTAGAAACACCTAAGCAATTGTTGAATGACACAAGCTCACTAGATACTCTTGAAAATGACATTAGGACATATCTGACTTCCAATGTCAAAAAAGAACAACTAAAATTGGCTAAAGTATTCAAAGTTGCATACCAAAATTCTGGACCTATGGAACAGGTAAATGGCAAGTATACAAATGCAACTTCGACGTATACTCTAAGTCCACTTAAATTGATTGAAATTTTCAACAAGTTTGAACTTGATGCCGATTTTCCTTTTTTGGCCTTTTTCAATGATGTGACGGGGTTGGTCATGAAAGTGTCTAGTGAGCTTCTTGATGGACGCGTAAGTAAAGCAGATGTTCGGAATTGGGTCATTTCAAATGGTAATTATAGAAAGATTAAAGGATTGCTTATAAAACACATTGCGTCCAATTACCAAATTACAATCAATTGTTTGGCATCTGGTGTGCTCACTGCAAAATATGAGTCAAAAACGTTTTTAGATTACACCGATTTAGTATCTTTACTGAACTCGGTTGTAAATAATGTTGCTACAAAAATGGGTGTAACAGTTACCGAAGAACATGGATTGAGTACTGTTTCAGGGCTCATCGAGACATCAAAACGCATTGATCTTCAGAATTTAAAACGGCAGTTTGAGGATTACCCAGAGTTGCCTTTTGTGACAAAAAATCTCACAACAGAAGAATCGGCGAGTTTTGTTTACCGTTCAACAATAACTGTGAATGTGAAACGAAACGTACACGCAGCTGATTCAAGTTATATAATGATATATAGTGGAGGGTCTATTGAGCAAATAAACACAGTTGTCATGTACATTCTGTTATTAGATTCATTTGCCTCAAAGGTGCGATCAACTAATCGTTTCATGAGTTTACTTGAGAGTGAACCCCTTGATGAACCCGTTCGCGAAAAGGGCAAGGTAAAAATGCTGCGTCAGAAAACTGGTTTGAAAATTGACTCTAAGAAATGCCAACGCGAACGTCAACCAGTTATTGTGGAATCTGACTCTAATTTGCCCGAAGTAAATCCACCTAGTTATATTTTAGAGTATCGTGGGGTGAAGTATATGTGTCCAAAGACATCCGTGCCTTATCCAGGATTCAATGTGGACAATACACCGTGCTGCTTTAAAAAGCCACAAAAGGAAAAGGCAAGTTACTTGCGCAACGTGCCACAGGACATCAAGTTTTTCCAACCGTCAAATCACGCCGTCACAGTGTCAATTGGTTCTCGTACATACACGACGTACTTACTTAAAAGGGACTCGCGTTTGTACGTTCCAATAAGTACGGCCGAGTTTGTAGATGTGACAGACACAATAGAAGAACCTGATGACTCTGTATGGTTAGAACCTGTTACCGAATCATCATTATCTAAATCCAATTGTCCATTTCAACCCGATTTTACAAAAATATCAGATGACATTCATGGACCATGTAGTCATCACACGAAAAACAAATACTTTGGTTACAATGCAAAGGGAGTACCTTGTTGTTTTCGAACAGACAAATTCAAGGGCAGAGCAAACCCAAGTGAGCCTAGCACGTCTACAGGCATTGGATATATTCTTCAAAAGGACAAGATACTGAAGCCGGGTCAAATAGGTGTTTTAGGCGATCTCATTGCACAAGTCATATCCAAGATCGATAGAAATAAAAAGTATTACAAAATAGGCGTCGAAACAGGAATGGGCAAGTATGCATCCTTCTTGAATGCTGTGAGCTATGCTACAGGAAATCCCCTGACGGAATTACAAATGTATTCATCCAAGTCGTTTCAACAATTGTTCACGCAAGTGCGCGCATTGACTGGTGTAAACATTGTCATTCTTGACATTCCATACGTGCCTAGTAAAACAGTCATTGAATTAGACTATTCCCAAACAAAGATTTACTGCGGTGACTACCAAATTGTTGACGATAACAAGGCATGTGTAATTATTATTCGCAAAGGGGACATGTGCGAGGTTGTAGTAGAATTAAATGAACAAGAGGATGCGGTACAAACAAGGTTACACAAGGATGTGCCATTAACCAAGTTGCTCACGGACTACTTTAGGGCAACCTGTGTAAAACGACTGGATTATCCTGAAAGTTATCCCTTTAGTAGTCTACCAGACATCTCTCAGGTCGCTTCCTCTATTCGTCTGCAAATAGTGAATGCTCATTTTAGAACAGAATACGTTGTAGTAGAAAGTGGACTGGCTGTGCCTATACATGAGACGAAGGTGCGCAAGGGTATTCCAATAGAGTACTTTATGGAATACCGTGATTGGTTGTCTTATGAGGATACAATCAAACTGTCTTCAAGTGTCAAGTTCACAGATAATATTCGTATGGAAATAAAGTCAGTCACATTGGATTCACAGGGCCAAGTGACAGCTGTATTGAGTAATTTTGGCCAACTTGTTCCTGTGATCCCAAAAAAGTACACAGGAGATCTACCTGTGCTCCCCTACAAATTTTACAAGGACATCAACACGGTGCTCAGACCACCCGCCAAAATTGTCATTGGCAGCATCCTCCTAAATTCCACTGCGACAATGTATGTTCGACAAAATATACGTGACAAGGACAAGTTATTCGCCCTCATTCAGAAAGGAGTCACGCGATTGCTTGAAAAAGGCCGCCTCCAAAAACCTCTTACAAATGATGAAATGGAATCCGTTGTTGCATTTTTTACTACAAATACATCAGTTGATACTGTGTCTAGATCAAGTAACAATCAAACAAAGTATACAGGAACAGTAACTGCATTTAAAAATCATGTAAGTACAGTCGCTAAAAAAATGTCAAAGTACACTAGTACACACGTGTCTATTGCTAACAAGTTAAAGGACATTGTTCTTGACAAACAACAGTCTCGTTCGCAACGGATTCGACATGTTGGGGAAATTCTAAAAAAGATACCTACCGGTGAGGACACAAGCGATTTCGTCATCGACTTGATTGCAGCAGACATTGTATCGGACCCTGAGGAAATGGCATTCATAAATAATAACCTTTTTAACAACATTAGTCCTGAAAATGTGTATCTCCGTGAAAATGATACCGCATTGTTTAATTTTAGTGACTTTGAACGTTGGTTAGACAATATGTAATTTAAAGGCAATAAAACATATTATGTAGGTGATTATATGGCTGATTTGACCAAGTACAACGATGCCTCAAAAATTGCAAAAGGGGGTTTTGAATACGTGAAGGGACTGGTTCTAGGAGGGGAGTGGGACATACCGACATTGTGCAGAATGTGCGATGACTATGTGCTTGACAGTTTGTCAAAGGTATACAAAAAAGAAAACAAGGGAATTGCCTTTCCATGTTGCGTGTCTCCAAATGGAATCGTCGGGTATAACTGCACAGGAACACTTGTACAAGGTGACCTAGTCAAGGTGGAATTAGGAGTTGACATTGGTGGTTGTACAAGTATTGTTGGCGGAACGTTTGTGAATGGTCAAGGAACTGACGGTCATAACAAGTTTATCAGCCTTCTCGAAACCTTGGCAAAAGGTGTACTAAATGAGATCAAAATAGGAAATACAAATATAGACGTAAAAACGTATGTAGAATCTTTGTGTACTGAACATAGTTGTTTCCCTATTGAAAATTGCATGAGTTATCAACATTTTCCAGGACACATTCGTACAGATGAATCTAAGTATATCGTATTAAACCATAAGAAATATTATGATGATGATGACATGCTTTTAGTGGAACCTAATATATGTTTTGAATTTCTTGATGGTGAGGTGTATCACATCAATTTGACAATTGTACCCGACAATGAAACTGAACATAAATATACATTTGGCAATGCACAGATATTACGTTTTAATGATCTTTATTATAGTCTTAAACTTAAACACAGCAAGCAATTTAATTACACTGTAAAAAAGGATCACGGTACAAATGCATTCAGGTTATCGGAGTACACGTCTCCTGGTGATCGCTTGGGAATGCGCGAGTGCCTTGAAAGTGGTATTCTTGATTCTTATCCTGTTAAAACCGTCAAAGAAAACTACAATGTGTACTTTAAAAAGTTTACAGTTGTTATTCACAATGGCTCAGCAAAGAAATTACTCTAAGTCCTTTTTTTAATGTCTTTGTAGTATCGATTGAGTGCTTGATCAAAATTGACTGATTTGCCATACCAAAATGCTTCGGGACGTTTATCCATGACATACTTACAAGCGTCATGTGGAGTCATTCTGTGTTTGCATACAAAGTACGCAGCGACGGCAATGGCAGATCTTTCACGACCCATTGCGCAATGCACAAGTATATTGTTTTTTTGAATATCAGCATGTTTATGTATGAATTCACAAATGACGGGCATATACTTGTACATCAACTCGAAATCACGTTCTTTTAATGAATCATCCACTGGAATTCTCATGTATTCAACGTCCTTTTTTGAAAAGGTGTTGGGAATGTCCTTTGTGCAATTCAATACAGCCGTAATTTTTTTATCCTCAAAGAATTTCTTGCTCTTTGCTGATTGTACATTTCCAAGATAAATCCGCCTTGTTATTTGATTGACGTCTTCGAGATTCTCATCTTCGTCAGTCACTTTAAGACCAGCCTTGAGGGGACTGTGCTTTGTCATGTAATCTTGCAATGTAAGATTGTGTTTTGTACGTCGCTGACGTTTTGGACGTTTTGTATCAGCGTTCATTACAATAACCAATGAAATTAATTCGTGGAAAACAAATCATATTTGAATGTATCTTGTAAGGTAAACAAAAATGGAAATGCTCAGTATTTCATTGATTTTATTAATGTCTACGACACTTTCAATGACACACCATAAATATATGTATTTGTGAGAGTCTCTGTACATCATAGCAAGTATCATTACTGCAATTACCCCGGCTGTGAGTGGAATGTCAAAAAAATATCCATACACAGTTCCTTTAAAGAGCACTGTCGTCATTTAATGGTACTTGAGAAAATTCTATTTTTCGGTGATGTTCCCATTTAAAGGATACAAAACGGTAATATTAAATGAAGGTGTTATTCAAGGGTTGGACACGGGTGCCTCATAGTTATGCAATGGTGAATTGTTTTCAGATGGTGGCATTAAAGCGACGATTCAAGGACGACATTGACATTTATGTTCAGGAAATGGACTATTATCAAGAGCATTGGAACAAAGCGCAAAAGTGGGTATACAATGCAGATATGATTAAAATCTTGAAGAGCTTTAAAGAATATGCAGGAGAGCCTGTTGACCTTGTGTATAGTATCACTTACCCTTACAATGTGACTTCTGTACCTGGAGCAAAAAAGTGTGTTTTTTACACATCTGAATTCAGTGCACTCGATCGGAATTACTTTGTATTGAATGGTAACAGTGTTATGACGGAAGGTGTGATTAAACAGTACTTACAGTCGCATCCTGACATTTACTTTACGTCTCCTAGCGAGTGGTCCGCACGTGGAATGCGCTTGCTTGGGCTACCTGACTCTCGTAATCGGACCATTACACACGGCATTGATCCGGATACATTTCGATTGCTCAATAAGCCAACAAATGTTCGTGATTTTTACAACATTGCTGATACCGATATTTTGTTGATGAATATTGGTGCTATGACCAAGAACAAGGGGATAACATTGATCATTGAAACGTTGAATGAGCTTGTGAATCGTCGTGGGCTTATCCATTACAAATTGCTTCTTAAAGGTACTGGTGATCTGTACGAAACAAGTACTTTTGTAAGAAGTTACTTGCAAGAATTTGTTAATTCAGGTATAATGACAAAAGCTGAACTAGATCTTCTTGTAGAAGAATACATTATTTTTACTGACAAAACATTGTCTTATGAAAAAATCAATGAATTGTATAACGCAGCCGACATTTATGTGAGTCCATATTTAGCAGAAGGTTTCAATTTGACAACACTTGAGGCTCTTGCTGCTGGTTTGCCTGTTATTGTACCTCAATCCGGAAGCACACAAGAGTACATCGATGCCATCAAGGCCAATGGTGGAGGGGAATTTGTAAAGCATGTACCTACACAAGTAATAACATTCACAAATACAGGGTTTCGCCAGAATGTGATACAAAGCATAGATCTTACGCAAACCGTTTTGGACGCCGAAAAGGCTATATACGAATTAAGAAAGACAAAGGCTTACTTGTACCCTGCAATGCGCGAATACATCACATCTCATTACAGTTGGGACAATGTTGCAGGAGAGTTAATGGACTATTTTAAAGACATTTGCAATTGTTAAATTGTTGTGAAATTACAATGAAACACGTTGCTGCCTTGGTGTTGCTCGCAATAGGAGTTACTTCGATTGTGATGGGGATACTAGATAAGAAGCCTCTAAAGGAACAGCCGAGTGTCGAAATAAAAAAGGAGTTTGAAACGAAGGCCATTCCGTTAGATTACCAATTCAGTGACAAGAATTTGCCCAGCAATGTTTACACAGGAATGTTCAATGGAGGAAATGTATGGATGGGTGGGTATAATTTAGACACTGGACGAACGTTGACAACTCCAAGGCGGGTATAAGGCGCTCGGCTGTACGTTACATTTAATTTACTTGTCATAGGTAAATTGTATGTCTGTGTATCTCTACAACGCAATCGACGTTTCTAAAATCAAATTTAGTAAGAATGTGTACAAAAGGAAAAAAGACATCCTTGTTGGTGGAGAAGTCTTGAAAAAAAGTGTGTATTACATAGACATCTCGTACAAGGGAGGTCCACTGTACCTACAATTTCCTCGTGCCCAATTGATGACATTTGCGATGGAACATTGTCAGGCTCAGTTTGAGGTCACGTGTGACATTGTATCTGATTTTATCGAGCCTTTGCAAGAGCATATTATAAAGAGTGTGCACAAACATTCCGAGACATTTTTCAAAGGCAAACGATTTACATTCAACAAGATCCGGTCGTGTATTTTGTCATGTGTTACATACATTGAAAGTACACCTTGTATTAATGTAACTATTTCCGATAAGTTAAAGACATTTAATGGACAAAAAGGAGAAGTGTCAGCCCAGCAAGTAGTCTCCGAATTGCCTATAGATTGCATTCCTCTTGTTAAATTGACGAATTTACAATTCATCGATAATAGGTTTACGTACAATTTGAGCCTAGAGCAACTTAAAGTGTTTGTGAATGAGCCTTTACATAATTATAGCATCATTGACAACTCATCTACTGAGATTAAAACCGAAATAAGCAGAGATGACGAATACTATAAAGACTCAAAAGAGATAGACTCTGTCAATGGCCATTTTTTTTGACTTACTACAACACTTTTTTGTGTGTTAGTAAATAGAATGTTTGAAGATTCCCTTCAAGTGTTAAAAAGGCAAACATGGAAAGACGAGGAACTACAACTTATTTGCAAGTTGGAAGAAAGTTTGATGTACTATAGAAAATTGATGAGTAAGACACTTAAAACAGACCTCAGTATTGCTTTCGAAATGTGCATTCGCTTGAAAATTGAATTAGAAGATCTTAAACTTCAACTAACACAATGCAGATGTGGGGGCTTTTCCGAGACTCTAGACGAGACTCTAGACGAGACTCCAGTAGAAACTCCTACAGCGACAACTTCCGAATTGTAAACTAAATTTAAATGGCAATTTAAATTTACTATTTTCAAATGTTGTATTAAGTTAAATTGTGAAATGTCTAATCGACTTCTTGATGTCAAGACAACAACAGAGCTTCTTAAAGCTGCAGGTATCAGGGGGATAAGCAAGAGTAGTGTTGGGAAGATGTCTGAATATTATCGGGACATTATTGTAGCTGTCTACAATAAAATAATTAGTAGCTCCGATTTGCCTATAACAGATGTAACTGTTAGAAAAGCTCTAAGAAAATTAAAAGAACCATTACTGCAAAATGTAGATATGTCAAGGAGATCTCCTATTCAATGCAAACCATTTACAAAACGTCGTGAAGACTATTCAAATGTGTACTCTTACAGAACAGCCAAGATAAACTTTTATAACAGATTACGACATTGTGTACTTAATTCTCATCGTAAATTTGTTGAGAGAGTATCTTACATTGTTGACACGAGCGACTTTACCACACAAGCAATGTTCGTGTTTCATAAGGCAGTTGACCAATTCTTCAAAAGATATTTACAAGTTCTTGCATACAAGGCCATCACAAACAATAATACAATAACTTCAGCCATTTCACGAGATTCCTTTAGACAACTACGCCTTGAACAAAATCCCACTGCCCGGCAGCCCACAAACATCGACACATCGACAACGGAAAGCCAAGTTGACATCCCCAAGTCACCTATTTCAATCGACCTCAACACTGTAATAACCGAAAAAATAGGTAAAGAATCGGGTAGTACTCTGGAAACATCAAACATAATTGATTTAAGTGAACAAGCAGACCTGGAAACATCAAATATAATTGATTTAAGTGAACAAGCAGACCTTGAAACAATAGAACAAACAAAACCCGACCTAACTACAGAATCAGAACTCATAAAACCCCTCCAGGGTGACCTAACTACAGAATCAGAACTCATAAAACCCCTTCCTGGTGACCTAACTACAGAATCAGAACTCATAAAACCCCTTCCTGGTGACCTAACTACAGAAACAGAAGTAACAAAACGTGATCCAAGGAAAACTACAGAACCATTAAAACCACTTCAGGGTGATCTTACTACAGGATCCTCTCCAGATGATCTGAGCATGGAAACAGCCGAACCAGATGATTCTAGTATTACAAATCCAACAAAATTCTCTCCAGATGATCTGAGCACAGAAACAAAACCGCTTCCAGATGACTTGAGCACAGAAACAGCCGAACCAGATGATT
>Ga0214923_10005749_pt1 | contig 14243 bp, 17 predicted proteins | sample LL1510_MetaG_FD_177993 | JGI IMG/M metagenome (GOLD analysis project Ga0214923, IMG submission 177993) | Freshwater microbial communities from Lake Lanier, Atlanta, Georgia, United States - LL-1510 | ecosystem: Environmental > Aquatic > Freshwater > Lake | place: USA: Georgia | collected... | reverse complement strand
TCTGCCAAATCCCGCATGGATTTAAAAAATTATTACACTTACTATCATGTGTCGCTTACTTGGCTACAGCTCATCTATCCCCACCACCTTTAATGAGGCAGTAGGTAGAAACTTTGATGAGTTTGTAAATCTATCTAAAGATCACTGTGATGGCTGGGGTATTGCAACCACCCAAAACCATAAAGCAGATCTCTATAAGGAGCCAGTTGCGGCCAACAAAAGTGAGCACTTTAAAGATCAATTAGCTAGCCATAAATCAAATGCCGCACTCCTTCACCTTCGCTGGGCAACAGAGGGCATGCCGGTAAATGAAAACAATACCCACCCTTTTACCTATAAAGACATCACTTTTATACACAATGGCTCTATCTCCCCTGCCAATGTCCTAGATCCATTAATAGATAAGAAGTATTTAGAGTTAGCTAAGGGCACAACAGATTCAGAGCGCTACTTTCTCTATCTTTTAACTCAAATAGAAATACATGGCTTTGTAGAGGGTGTTAAAGCAGGACTTACATATATAAAAAACAACTGCTCCTACTCCTCAATTAATATGATGATTATTAATAGCGAGTACTTCATTGCTGCCTGTATTTATAACCAAGACAAAATCCCAGAGAAGTTTAAAAATGACACTGATTACTACCACCTTAAGTACACCAAAAAAGATGGCCAGATTGTTGTGGCCTCCTCAGGGTGGAACCAAGAGGGATGGAGCGACCTACCCAATGGGAGTGTGTTGGTGGTGCATCGGGTGGGGCGAATCGAAAAAATAGTACGGTTATAACCAGTTACGACCTAGAATGTCATTTCAAGGTCGTATATTGAATGTATTATGACTAAAGTTTTTTTAGCTATTACGAGAAAATAATTAGGAGGAATATAATTAAGGTTCGAGGAAAGTAAGTGGCATCTAAAAATTTTGAAATAAATAGAATCTATAATGAGCATTGTTTAGAAACGATGTCTAGAATGCCGGATAACTTTGTTGATTTAACAATAACATCGCCACCGTATGACAACATGAGAAATTATAAAAATCATGGATTCAACGACTTTGAGAAAATAGCCCCTGAGCTTTTAAGAATCACTAAAAATGACGGAGTTGTAGTATGGATTGTTGGAGACCAAACAATAAAAGGTGATGAGACTGGAACATCATTTCGTCAGGCACTTTTTTTTAAGGAAATCGGATTCAATCTCTTTGACACAATGATTTATTTGAAAACTCCTCGCGGGGCAGTCGGGAATAATCGAACTTACTGGCAGACTTTTGAATATATGTTCGTTTTTGCAAAAGGATCACCAAAAACTATTAATTTAATTAAGGATAGAGCGAATAAAGAAGCGCGAGACGGAGATCGAGGTACAAAGAGATTAAAGGATGGGTCACTACTAAATCTAAATCGTGCCGGATACGATGAATATGGTAGGCGAACAAATGTCTGGGAGTATCTAGTTGGAAAAGGGCATTCGTCAACAGATAATTTCGCGTACCAACATCCAGCAATATTTCCAGAGAAACTGGCTCTGGATCATATTATTTCTTGGTCCAATGAAGGCGATTTAGTTTATGATCCATTTGCTGGTAGTGGAACTTCAGCTAAAATGGCGAAAAAAAGCAAGCGAAATTACATTGGTAGTGAAATTTCATTAGAATATTGCAAAATTGCTGAAAATAGGTTGGATTTTTATGAATTGTTCTGAATGCAGTAAAAGTAAAGCAACAAATGGTGAGTTTTGCTCAATCTGCTTTAATGAAACAAAAGTTTGTAGAGACTGTCAACAGAGAAAAAGTATATTTGAATTCCAGAAAAATCAAAAGAGTATTGCTGGAAAAATTTCACGAAGAGGGAGCTGTAATTCTTGCCGAAGTGGCAAAAAACCCATACCTGCCCGAGCAAGAGCTGATTTTGAAAAAATAAGCCCAATGCCACCAATCGGAAAAAATTTTAGCTGTCCTATTTGTCAGAAAACAATTATGCGTCAGTTTAAGAATGATGTAGTGCTCGATCATTCCCATTTAAGTGGAGATATTCGAGGCTGGATCTGTAGACAGTGCAACTCAAGTATAGGAATGTTAGATGAAGATGTAAGTGTTATGGAAAGAGCAATTCTTTGGGTATTAGGTAAACTGGAAAATTAAATTTGTTTCGCTAATCCCCAGATGGACTTTCCCTTATTTACGATTAAGCCCTTCTCCTTGGCATGTGTTCTAGCCCAAGCCATTCTGTATTTGAGTTCACTTCTTCCATCATTTCTTCGAATTTCATACAGCTTTGGAGATAAAAAAAGATAATTTGAGACTGCAATAAGCATTTCATCATTATTTAATGATTTATTTGATTTGGACATTAATAACAATAGAGTTTTCTCAAGCTCATCTGAAGTTGGCATATCTTCACGCATGCTTCTAACTCCTAACAATTATCTCTGAAGGAAATATACTACACAATTTGAATGAGGCCGCTGTGACCTATTTTATGGTACATTTTTTAATGACAAAGTATTCAAGATTTACTAGTTCTTGCTGTATGAAATCAAGTTTCATTTATAGTTTGCTTTAAGATAATTTATAGCTCTCTGTAAGAGTTCAATACTATCTTTAAATCTTCCCAATCCGGTGTTACAACTGTCGCAAATCCAACCAGTAGGTTTTCCATCAGCATGATTGTGATTGAGGACCACTTTTGAAGTAAGTGTTGGGATAGTGGTTTTCTGACATATTGGACAGGTGAATTCTTGCAATTGCGGTTTGATTTTTAGCCAAGTTTTTTTATCTGTTGCACTCACTCCAATCCCATCAATTCCTTCTCGACATTTTTTGCAGGAGGGTCTTCGCACAGGTCGATTGTGTTTTCCGTTTTGATTTAACTCAAAATTATTTGTAGGCTGAATTTTATGACAAATATTACATATTTTACTCTCAAAACTATCACCATACATAGTGGGGTCAATTTCTTTAATTTGATTTTCATGTAGTGAGATGATTGAGTTAATTCTGATGAAATATACCTCAACTAGTGAGCCTGAAACCTTTTTTGCTATACCTACGTCATTTTTTTCTAAGTTTGAATTAGAAATATCTGAAACTGCAAATACTATTGAATCCAGCCTCAATCTATACTCCTTTACTTATTGATATGAACTTTAGGGCAAAAGAGAACGTATGTGTAGTAGTATATTTTTAGTCAGACAAAAAAGACTGCACGGGAGTTTTATGAATGATGGCCTGCAATTCATGGTTATGATGCGTGAGTATGCTAAGGTGCACAGCGGAGTGCTTCTTTCTGATGAATTTCTTGGGAAATCTCACCCGTATAAATGGGCGTGTGCTAACGGCCATATTTTTGTAAAGACTTACTGGGAGTTGAAAGACCATAATAAATTTTGCAAGCTTTGCCTTGAGCAGAGGAAAAAACTTGGATGATTTATCAAAAACAATATCTTTTTAATTTAAGCTTTTTTTGTGAAACTTGGACAAAATAGAGTGAAATTAGATGCTATTAAAACTTTCCATTGAAGTAGTTACTGCAATATCCGATAAGTTACCTTCAACTTCACACACGAAATAGATTTCGTCATTAATTCTTTCACTTTCAAATTCTTTTGGATCACTTGGAATGTTTAGATTAAACCTTGATCCAATCTCTTCTAGGGTTTTACCCTGCATCCGCATAGCAATTATTTCCTGATCGCGACGAGTTGTCATTTCTAAATGATCCTTTTAAAGGTTTTAAGAGGCCAATGCAACTCTTCTTTTCTGGACCCATCCCAGGTGATTGAACCATCAAAAAAATCTACCATCGCGGTTCTGCCAAATGAGGTTTCTAATTCATAGAGCCAAATCTCAGAGGGCAAGCCAAGAGGTGCCGATCTTTGATCTAATGGTAGTAAGTGCTGATACTTTTGAATCAAGCTTGTAGAGGTACTTTGCCCATAAGTTGAATTATCTGTAAAGAATGGGGTTAACTTTGCATCCTTTAATTGTGAATCATTAATAAGCATTGAAGCTAATGAACGCATTGCAACTGCCCAAGGTGATGAGCCGCCTAAAGTCTCTGATTTTGAAGGGATAAGTTTGCTGTAAGACTGTGCCGCCTGGTAAGCACCCCGATGAACTAATGAACCCCAATCTGTCATAGAATGTTTAGGTAAAAATGCATGAATCCTTCCATCAAGATTGAGATCAAAATGGATCTTCGAATTTTCCTCGTGATATATCGACAAACAGTTGTATTGATCGCCACCTGGTTGGGTCCATAGGGGGAACAAGCGAGAGTTTAGTAACATTAATTCTCCAGCAAATGCTAATGCCCATACTAATGTTTCAAATTCATTTATTTCATTAAATACCTGTAATGATGCCCAGTTTGAGTTTAAGCCATACTCGCCTGTGTTGCAAAATAAAATAAATTCAAGCTCTTCAGGCTTTATGCCTAGTTGATTTGCCTTAGTCGACATTTTTTTTAGATATTCTAAATAGCCAGATTCATCAATGGACCCAAGTTCAATTTTTTCATCAAACCAGTGTTTCCAAGCAGTCACAATTCTTTTATCCAAAATAACCGGAGTAAGACTCATTTCATTGCCCTCAAGATCTGATGCAGCAAAATATAAATACTTACTACCAAAAGAAGGGCCTAAATATTTTATTTCTTTCACTAATACATAAAAAGCCTCAGCTATTTTTAAATCCTGAAGAGTGGACTCCCCATACTTTGCCTCCATAATTAAGTTCCAAGCTTTTTCAAGATTTTCAGCAATTCCAGACTCATTGAAAATACGCCTAGCCCTAGCAGGGCCAACACTATTTCCAGAGTACCCCCAGATCATTACAGCAAGAAGACCATTCAAATATTCATCTTCATTATTGGCCAAAATCAATATTTCTTTAATCAAATTGCGATGTAGAAATCCTAAATCATATGATTTTAAGTCTAAAATAAACCCCTGGTATTCAGGGAACTGTTCAATCCATGGAATTGGATCCCAATCTGTTGCTAATTGCTCGGGTCTTCCTCGAAGTTTCCACTCATCAACTATCGAATATAGTCCGGCAGAATTCATAATGAAGTAATTCTATCTCTCAACCATTGATTAAGGTACATTCGGTGCGCATTACTGGTATATGAGTCTGAAACATTCATAGTGGTTCCAAAAACCTTTACATCTTGAAACTTTCCCGTAAATAATTCATTTTGCCGATTCTTTCCTTTAACTTTTGTCATACCTGAAGACGTAAGATTGAATTCCTCTGTAAGATTGGAAATAACTGTGCGTCCTGATAAAAAAATTACAGATAACTGTGAATTGGTTCTCTTCAGCCATGATAAATGTTCCAGCAACCAAGGTTTTTCAATTTCAATTAGATGTCTTGCAATTGTGGGATCTTTTTTTTCCACCACACTCCAAACGGGATCTGTTGCCCATTGGACCAGATCAACATGAGCAGCTGAGCTATTATAGAAACTGGTGTTGAAAGCCGAGTTAATTGTTTTTTCTATTTTTTCAAACCAATTATAAGGATTATTGGAGAAGTAATTTATACAGGAATCATAAATTTTTTCTGCATTTTCAAATCCAACTTGCTCGTAATACTCACTCTCAATGATTCCCAAAGTTTCATGGTCCTCCAGTCTCTTTTCCGTAACTGAGAGCAATTTGCCATTATTTGACAGAAATTCGTTAAAACTGGGATTAATGCCAATAGTTAATGATTTAGCAGTTTCAACATTTCCAAAAAACGGCACTGGAGTTGTTTTTGGCACAACACACCAAGATTTATGTGGCTGATTCATTCTCCTGAGAACAACTTCTGGTCTTTTATTACTCATTGAAGTGCAACCCTCTTCCGGCCCTTATTTCAATTATATCGTTGGGTGTAATCCCGTAAACAGTCCGAAATGTTTGAGCAAATAACTGAGCAATTATCTTTGGATCTGCCTCCTCTTGGTGTAGAAATTGGAAGTAATTTGGCAAACCCTCTTCTTCACTCAATTGCCAGCCAAGCTCAGCCAAAGTGTTTTGAGCATCAGGTGATAGTGCTGGACTCAGGAATCTACTGCTAACTGCCTCAATTGTCATGGCACCATCATCTTCATAACAAATCTGCAGATATGGCTGACAACCCTCATAACGAGTGGTCTCAGTATCAATAACTAGTAGATCATTTGCAGATGAGATAGCTTTTTCAAACATCACAGTAATCTCAAGCCAGCCCTTTGCCTCCGTTATGGCATGTTCTGGAACACCTAAAATATCTACCAGTAAATCCTCAACATTATCTATTTTCATCTTTACTCCTTGCTTGTTTGTCTTCTACTAACTGCATAGCTGACCAGACTTTAAGTAAGGCATTGGAGAACTTCTTACCACGAGTGATTGTTACCTGTGACTTAAAGTTTTTATATTGAATCTGACCAGGTTGATTTGATAACCAGTTCTTAAACTGATCCTTTGTAATAAATATTCGATATGGGTAATCCGCAGTGGGGGTACTGCGGATTTGCACATCGTAGCTCTGCGCCAGGGGTGAAAGGGATAAAGAATCCCTGGCGCGAACTACTAGGTGATTAGCATCTTTTTCTATGATGCTAATAAACCCTGAGGTTGTAAAGAGCCACATGATTGATTACTTACTGATCTCTTCGAAGCGAGATGGTGCTAAGAATTGTGCACCCTCACTCATTAGCCACTCTACGTAATTATTATTGAAGAGAGCGATCTCAGCCCGGTTTTTACGAATCTGCTCAATTGCAGTTTCAGCATCAAGACCGGTACTCATCATGATTAAAGCTGTGACTAAACCACTACGGTTTAAGCCAGCTTGGCAGCGAACTAATACACGATCTCCGGATAGCCAGCGGTTATAGCCAAACTCCACCGCTTGCTTTAGACGATCTAGATCAATATCTTCGATAGCAGAGTCATAGATTCCGTAACGAAACTCTTGAACTCTCCAATCAGCTGGATTAGCCCAGGCATACATTGTGATGATGGCATCAAAAGGTAGATCTGTCCGAGCTTTGTTATATGCAACTGCTTGATGAATTACATCTTCATCTGCAGTACCACCCATAAATAGATTTGGGGCTACCTCTGAGTAAAGTGATATTGGTTGATATGGCATTTTTTTCTCCTTTTTTGTTAGTTATTACTTGGTTTGATCAGGATCGATCGAAGGATCAATCCCCATTGTTGGACGTGGTTTTCTTGAACGGGTAGATCTTGAATATGACTCAGTCATTCGTTTTGTGGAGTAGAGAGCATCATCAAACTCAGCACTTTTCGCCAAGGTATCGATCTCGTCAGCCTCAGCTTTTATAAGTGCAAGTGACTCTGCGCTTTTTTCATCAGTAACAGGGATCAAAGAAGCCTCTCGACGAAGGTTGGCCGCAGCGCCGGACAGACGGCCAGAGGCTTCTTTGATTTTGCCGGCACGAAGCTCTTCAACCGCAAAGGACTTAGCAGTTTGAGCTTCTAGGATCAATCGTTCGGCGCGAACGATTGGATCAGATACCCGACCAGCGGCAACATCACCAGGCACTACATTTACATTTACTGGCATGGTGACACTAATCTCTTGGCGCTGGCCAAGATCTAAATATTCAATGGTGATGTCAGCAATTTTGCAAAGACCTAATGCTGCAATACCGGGCACATCAATCTTGACTACAAAGCGTCTATTCTCTCCGCTATATAGATCACCTAACTGAAGGACAAATGAGTCGCCATCTTGCCAGTGTGGCAAGCGCTGCAAAGCCTCAATCTGTGGCACCCCAGCTAAATCTTTAACTGGAGTTACTCGAAGAACTGCATTTACTATTTTTTTATCTAAGAGATCATTAACTTCAGATGCAATAGCTCCAACAGCTTCATCAATAGTAGAGGCAAAGCGATGTGCTCCACCCCCACCTTGAGCGAGCGCTTCAAGAATAATCTCGTCATAACCCTCACCTAAGCCAATAGTTGCCGTAGTTACTTTTTCTGTTAAAGATTTAGATGCAACTTCTGTGAAAAACTTTGGATCCTTTTCACCTGCGTTAGCATGGCCATCTGATATTAATAAAACCGTTGATCCACCACTTGCCTGAACGCGATTAGCTTCACGCACTCCTAGTAAGTAGCCAGCACTTATATCTGTGGATCCGCCTGAGGTTAGTTCTCGAATAGCCTTACGTAATGAGGGCATGTGGTGATCACTCATCTTGCGGGTTGGAGCAACTACTAAAGCTGAGTCATCAAAGCCAACTAAGCCAAAACAATCCTGCGGGGCAAGGCGATCTACTAATTTAAGTAGTGAGCCTTTAGCGGCATCTAGGGGTTGACCCTGCATAGATCCACTTCGATCTAATACCACCTGGACTGTTTGCCCAGGGCGGCTTGCCTGATTGGCATTTTCTGACGCCGTTAAATCAAGCATCAGGGTGACCTGATCATTTGCCTCCATGGCTATCATGTCGACATCTAGTACTGCTTTAACCTTCATGTAGTGCTCCGTTTCTTGGGGTATTTATTTGCCCCTCTGTACTGGTAAAGGAAAAAATGGGAAAAAAGTCAATGAGCAGCTCAATTTGAGCGTGAATGAGCGTGAATAAAGCGGTTATAGAACCGCTTATATCAAGATGTGGATCTGGGTTTTAAGGCCTGGTTTTGCGGCCTTGCGTGTAGCGAATTAGTTGAGAGTTGTGGCTGTAAACAAATCTTGCATAGAGGCGTTTGTGTTGCTTTGTTTATTCATAACTGCCTCCTTTTCTAACGTAGAGGAGTAATTATACCACAGCTTACTGAAATAAATATCTTTTGAGCTCTTTACTTTGGGTTTAACTCATTTAAATTCAAAGCAGTTTTTACTTTTTGCTCAATTTGGCCAAGTCTGGTTGCAACAATCTTATTATTTTTATAACCAAGGTGCATAGCAATCTCATGATTGTCATAACCAGCAGCTGCCAGAATTAATATTTCTTTTTCTTTCAGATTTAACTGATCTAATACCTCACTAACAGATTCCTTTACCCTAACTAAAGCGCTGGGAGATCCCACGGCGCGCGTGATCATCTCTTTCTCCCAATCCTCATCTGATAAATCTCGCTTCGAAGCGCCCCCTCTAGCTTGGATTTTTCTAAACCTATGTATGTATTGACGCTTAATTGTTAGCGCTAACCAACCTTCAACATTTGCTGGTCTTTTCTCTTGATGTAATAGTATTTCAATAGCTTGAGCAGCATAATCCTCTGCACCTAGGCTGGTATTTACCTTTTTAGCTTTAGACAAGCTCTGGGCAAATGTGAGCCAGGCCTCCCATTGGTCTTGGGTCACATTATCTTGCCATCGAATCTCATTCATTAAATAACTAATCCCTCACCCTCTTTAAAATTTTTAAGTAACTCATCATAACGCACCCGCTACCACTGAAATTTCTAAAAATTTTTCCCTCACCATTGTCAAAGTTTTCTCAATATAAGTTTCAATATTTGAATCTGAATCATTTCTTATTGCCACAATAGTTGATGCTCGAGACCGACTAAGAGCTATATATCCATAATTTTGAATTGGAGCCTTTCCTATATCTACCAATTGCTGACTCCAAATTTCTAGCAGATCCAAATCAAAAAGAATTACATGAGAAGCGCTGATGCCCCTAATATTTTGGTTCCGAACTATTCTTAGTGTCCCTGATTTGGGAGTTGCTCTACGGTTATCAATTTTGACTAAATCAAGTACATCTATATTTATTTTCTGTGCGATCTCAGCAAGGACTTCTAGTATTTCAGAGTAGCTTGAACTTTGTGTTATTGAGGAATTATTTGGAGGTTTAATCTCACTACCAACACCAATCAAGATATCCATGCCTCGATCTGCTAAGCGTGTATCTTCAATAGTGCCTAAAAGTAAACTCTTAATTGAATCTTTTCTATTTTCACCACCTGATAACCTAACAGTTTTAAAATCATTGGTGTCTTTTGGTAGGGCCAGATCTAATTCCCATGCATCCTGCTTGTCTGACTGCAATTTAAGTTTACTTTCAATCCACCTTGAACTTTTCTCCAAATCTGGATAATTCTCCCAAAAATTCTGAGCCATTAAGAATGTCCTAGTTGAATTTCGAAATGATCTCCTCAGCAGTTTTCTATCTGCGCTCTTCAACCAATTTTGTAACCAAGGTGCAGGATTTTCTTTGTTAAAAGACCATATTTCTTGGCCTCTACCGTATGAGATAAACCAAGACGCACTTGGGCGCGCGAGTTTATCAAGCAGTAAAAAAAGTGCTTCTGAAAGATCTTGAGATTCGTCAATTAGAATTGTGTCATATCTGTATTTAGGAAATCCCTCTGGAGTATCCATTAATTCAATTATTTCTTGTACATGTTCAATTGCAAGCTTATATTCTGGAAGAGTAGTGTTAGTCGTTGCTTTTCGCGTTGGTTCCCATTTTGTATGAATGGACTTATAAAGTTCCCACTCATCGAATACATCAATTACTCCATGTTCTATGCTTTTTATCAACAACAATTGATACTCTCGCCTTTGATCAGCTGCTAAAACCTTGTTGTAGCAAACATGTAACACACTGCCACCGCTGCTTGCGTGAAGCAGGCCAATCTCTCGAAGGATAGTTGACTTACCGGTGCCTGGAGGTCCCTCAAAAGATACGTTATATTTTTTGGGAGGCGGATACTTGTTTGCCAGCTCTTTCGATGCAAAGACCGATCGTTTTAACTCATTACTAAGGGATTCGTTTTCTATTTTATATTCTTGGGTGGGGGCGATCGCTTCTCGAAACAGATCAATATCCCCATGCTTACCTTGTCGTGTGTGGTCAAGTGGAATTTTCCCCAAGAGAGGAGATTCCCAAAAAATCTTTAAGCGGGCTTTAAGGCTTCGTACTGATACCAAGTCATCCTTAAAGATCATGCTCTTTGCTTGAATACGAATCTGCTCAGAATTAAACCGAGAAATCCACTCTGATCTACTAATGCTGGGCCAAATGACTGATGTTTGCAAGAACGGTACATGTGCACCTTTATTAATTTTTTTGTAAAATTGAGTTAAGTAATTTTTAGTTCTAATTTGAACTTCTCTAATCTGCGCGACTGGGTGCTGCCTTACTTTATTTCCTTGTAAAATCAATCTTGTTAAATCATAGGTTTCAATATCCTCAAGCTTTATACCTTTGATCTCACACAGGTAAACACCTATCTCAGGGTGGAAAATGATTAAATCACAGTCGCCAATCGGCGCAATATAATTTACGCTAAACCACAACTCAAGTTGATCATCAGCAAAAGTAGCTAAGGTTTTAGCCAATTGATACTCTGAATAATGCCCTTTTTCATTTGATGGTAACTCTGTATGAATAATTGGAGTCACTGGTCAGCAATCTTAGGATGAATAACCAAAGCCTCAGTCTCTGCTCCTTGAACCATACAATTGTTATACTCATTTGGATGCTCGGCTTTAAGCTTGAGTTTATCAAGTGAGATTGTCTCTTTTGATTCTCGCTTCCAGGTACAAATCCCTTCAATACCTTCAGCCCCACCAGTTAAAACTTTTAATTTGGTTTTAGCCATTTGGCTCTCCCATTCAGCATACTTCTCAATCTCAAGTACCCCAAGATGTTTGCTGTGAAGTATGAAACCAATCTCCATAGTGTGGTCAGCAGTCATTAATTGTTTCTTAAAATCGTCTAGTAACTCCACCTGCTCTGGCTCAAGAGTTGATATATCGAATTCCCAATTTTTATCGGATTTTAGACGAAAGGGTCCAGTTACTAACGGTTCACTTGATGAGTATTTCTTATATAAATCCGGGTATTTGGATTCAAAAAGCTTAGGGTCAAACTTTTTAGCACCAGCTCTTTGTTGAAGATTTGCTTTATCCCTTACATCAACCCCTTTTTCGATAGCCTCACGGATATAATCCTGGTACATCACTAAAACCTCATTGCAACTACTTAAAACCTCCTTGAAATTCATTAATGTGGCATAGAGTTCATCTGCCTCTGGGGTTGCAGGCATTATCTTCGAATTACTGACAACTGTTTTTAGTTTTTCTGCCTTCTCAAAATCTTCAATATTTTCTTGCATTTGAGCGGCTAACTCTTTTGCTTTAGTAATTGCCTGCTTTAATTCATCATTGGTAAAGCACATCCACTCTCCCATTACTCGCTTACTTGCAAATAGATAATGCAGATTTGTTTCTACCGCTTCAACCGCTGGCATTGCCAAAGTCTCCACAATCACTAATCTACGTGGATTACCAGTTTGATGCTCGAGTAAGCGATTCTTAGAGTCGCGCTCATCAGATTCTCTCACAATTCCAATCTTGTAAAAATCTGAACGCTGACCCGACTTTATATCCTGCTCATTAATAAAGTAGAGCTGACCTGGGGTTAAATTCATACAATAATTATCTTCAATAATTAGATAAATATCAATGTAATGGCATAGGGTCAATAAAATGAAGATTTCAAATTTATTCAACCAGAATAATTATTTATAACCGCCTCTGGTGAGTATCCCAATGCCCTAATCTCATCTATCTCTTCTAATGTGCAATCTCCTCCTACCCAAAGACCAATCACTATTGTTGACCATACCCACTTTTGATTCTTAACCTGCCAAACTTCTGGGTAGAGGTCAGCTTTTTCATATCGAAGTCGATGTAGGCAGAATATGGTGCCATCCACATCAGTTTGCGCGAAGTATCTAATCAACTAAACCTGACATCTGGCTTTTTCGATATTCACCCTCCCAGCCACACTCAATACATCTTATGGTTGGATCAATCTGTGAGATGCAACAGCCACCTAACACATACTTACTCTCATCTAGCGTAGCTGTTGGGTCTGGGTATCCGTAAAGTATCTTACGTAGTCCTGTTTTAGATTTACATTCTGGGCAGCTGTACATATTTTAAAGATATACCCACCCACTGTCAGTGGTGGCATGTATACTTTGTTTTAGGTCAAGAAATCAGGTGATAAGCCCTTTGGCTTACCTGGTACCAACCGCGCTAACCGCGCACGGTGGTCTCCAAAGGAAGACCTGCTAGCGATGAAATACACCGCTAGATGTGCGGATTTGCTAATTTATTAGCAGGGTCCAGATAGGACTTACAGTTATGCCAAAAAGATCGAACAACTCAAAGAAAAGATTTTACTTTCGACTACCAGATGATTTCACTACCCTAAGTGAGAGTGACAAAGAAGTTTACTTAGATTACTTTGCCAAGATGATCTGGCAGACAATGGCGGACAATTTTTCATTAAAGGGTGGTGAAAATAATGATAAATAAATTACACCTAGTACATAGCCCAGAACATATTGGCTGGGCATTTGATGAATTACACCCAACTCAAGGAAGGCGTTATATCAATGCGCAGCAGAAATTACTAAGCCAAGCAAAGGATGCTGGAATTGAGGTAATTGAAAAATTACCCAGGGTTGCAAGTAAGGGTGAATTAGCACGAATTCATAGTATGGATTACATCAACTCTGTGATTGATGATCATTGCGCAAATGAGTGGGTAGGTGAGCGCACTGATTTAGCTCATTTAGCCACTCTCTTTGCTGGTGGCACCTTAACTGCACTTGATCTCTTATTGTCGGGTGAAGCTAAAACAGTTATCCATTTTGCTGGGGCAAAGCATCATGCCCAGTTTGATTACTCATCTGGATTTTGTGTCTTTAATGATTTTGCAATTGCTGCAGATATTGCCACTAAAGATCATGGTAAAAGGATTGCCATCTTAGATATTGATGGCCATCATGGTGATGGCACTGAGAATTTAACTAAGGATAATTCCCTGGTTTTAACCTATTCAATCCATCACTTTGGCATCTACCCTGGCACGGGTGAGAAGGATGAGATTGAGTTTAGTGTTTATAACGATCCACTAACTTTAGGTGATGGTGATGATAAATTGTTACAAGGTGTAGATAGATTCATCCAATTAGTTACGCAATTTAAGCCAGATCTAATTTTTCTCGCTGTCGGAGCTGATGGCCATAAAGAGGATCCATTAACTGGACTTGCTTACTCAGTTGCCGGAATTACAAAAGCCTCTAGTGCGGTAAGGCAAGCTTTTTTAGATCTGCCAATTTTATTTGGTGGTGCTGGTGGATATCTTCCTGATACAAGAACCCCTGAGGTATGGGCAAATGCAGCTCTAGCACTGGCAGGTGAGAAATGAGCGCAATAATCCTTACCGGCCTATCCCATAATGGTCATAAATTCTC
>Ga0214923_10005746_pt1 | contig 14250 bp, 10 predicted proteins | sample LL1510_MetaG_FD_177993 | JGI IMG/M metagenome (GOLD analysis project Ga0214923, IMG submission 177993) | Freshwater microbial communities from Lake Lanier, Atlanta, Georgia, United States - LL-1510 | ecosystem: Environmental > Aquatic > Freshwater > Lake | place: USA: Georgia | collected... | reverse complement strand
AGCACTGGATGAATTTTTACAACAACAGCAGGCCAAAAAGAAATAGTTTCTTTTTTTACGCCAATTCTTTTGCATGCCCAATGCCTTAATAAACGAATCGAGTCCTTACCTGCTCCAGCATGCCCACAACCCTGTAAATTGGTATCCATGGGGCATTGAAGCTTTACAAAAGGCCCGGGAAGAAAATAAGCCCATCTTGGTTAGTATCGGATATGCCGCCTGCCATTGGTGTCATGTTATGGAGCGGGAAAGTTTCGAAGATCCCGCTACCGCCGAATTGATGAATCGTTTTTTCGTTAACATCAAAATTGACCGTGAAGAAAGGCCCGACCTGGATCATATTTATATGGACGCGGTGCAGGCTATTACGGGTAGTGGGGGTTGGCCATTGAATGTATTTCTTACACCCGATTGTCGCCCATTTTACGGTGGAACCTATTTCCCGCCCAAACCTGCATTTAACCGACCTAGCTGGAGGGAAGTATTAATACAGATTCATCAACTCTTTCAGCAAAAGCGGGAAGATATGCTTCAGCAAGCTAATCAGCTGATGCAGCATCTGCAAAATGCAAATGCTTTTGGAAATGCTCCAACAAATGCAACCGAAATTTTCAGTACCGAATCACAACAGTTTATTGCTGAGCAATTACTAAAACAGGCCGATACAGATTGGGGCGGGTTTGGAAATGCTCCTAAATTTCCGCAAACTTTTTCACTTCGGTTTCTTTTGCGGCATTTTCATTTTACAGGTTATCAACCGGCGCTTGATCAGGTGGTGTTGAGTTTAGATAAAATGATACATGGGGGGATATACGATCAGGCTGGAGGCGGTTTCGCCCGCTATAGTACTGATATCCGTTGGCAGATACCTCATTTTGAAAAAATGTTATATGACAATGCCCTCTTGGCAGTTGTATTGTCTGAAGCTTTTCAGGTTACCGGATTTAACCGTTATGCCCGTGTTTTAGAAGAAACCCTAAATTTTATAGTAAAAGAGTTGGGAAATGGAGAGAATGGTTATTGTAGTGCATTGGACGCCGATAGTGAGGGAATAGAAGGAAAATATTATACTTGGACTCACGCTCAGATACGTGAATTGTTGGGTTCGGATGCAGATTGGTTTACTGAATATTTTCAAATAACAGCAGAAGGTAACTGGGAAGAAGTAAACATACTTTGGTCGCTTCAAAGCCGGGAAGAATATTCAGTTAACAAGGGATGGACGGAAACGGAAGCGCAAGTTCGATTCTCAAATTGCCTTAAAAAATTGATGGAAGCCAGCTCTAATCGCATTCGACCTTTGCTGGATGATAAAATTTTGTTGGGATGGAACGCCCTTATGAACCGGGCATTTTCTGCTGCATTTGCAGCTACCGGAAATGAAGAGTATAGAAAGCTGGCAATTGATAATATGCTGTTCATGGAGCGGGTATTTGCCAAACCCGATGGAAGCTGGCATCATACATATAAAAGTGGGGAAAGTAAAATACCGGCTTTTTTAGACGATTATGCTGCTTTGATTCAGGCATATATTTATTTACAGGAAATTACCGGTGAGGCGGAATACCTGAATAAAGCTTTACAGATTACACAGTGGGTGTTAGATAACTTCCTGGAAGAAAGTACCGGATTTTTCTATTACACCGGTAAAACCCAAACCGATGTTGTAATTCGGAAAAAGGAAGTGTACGACGGAGCGGTACCCAGCGGGAATGCCTTAATGGCCTCAAATCTTCAGTATTTATCTATCATATTTGATCAGCCTGCCAAAAGAGAACAATGCAGGGCTCTTTTACAGGCAATGGCTTCTTCAATTACTCGATATCCCGGATCCTTTGGGGTTTGGGCAGGAGTTTTGCAAAATGAGGCTTGGGGATTGCAGGAATGGGCGGTTTTGGGGAAAGCTGCAAAAAGATACCTGCCAAACCTATTAAAAAAATACGTTCCCAATAAGATTCTTCAGGTTACGGAAACTAATTTGTTAAATTTTCCGTTATTAAGCGGGAAATATGTGCCCGAAGAGGAGGAAAATATACAGTTTTACCGATGTAAGGACTACCATTGCGAAAAACCTATGTCGGATCTGGCATTGTTTTTAGCAAATGTGTAACAAAAGTTTACTGTAATTTGCCCTCAACCTGAAGCACAAAACAACTTTTATTGTATCAATTAACCGGAATTATTTGATAAAAACTTTACTTAGTTCTAAAACATATTGAAGAATAAAACAAAAAACAATTTGGCCACCGGCCTTTTTGATATTTAGTAACAGTAATAACCATCCTGAACAATGAGAGGATACATAACAAGTTCGGCTTTAGTTCTGAGTATGCTAGCCCTGGTTTCCTGCGGGAAAGGTGGGAAGTCGAAAGGAACCCTACCCAATGACGGGCAGTTGCACGGGGTTGCTTCCACTACCCGTCCAACCATGGGGCCGCCCCTGAACATGGTTTACATTCCACCTGGAACCTTTCATATGGGACCCAGTGACGAGGATGTGAGTTATAATTATATAACCCGCAATCGTCAGGTTTCTATTCCGGGATTCTGGATGGATAAAACCGAAATTTCCAATGATCAGTATCGGCAGTTTGTAATCTGGACTAGGGATTCCTTGATTTATAAGATTTTATTTGGTCCGGGCATCAACAAAGCGAATGATACATCCGCTGTGAATTGGGCAAAAATGAAGACGGTTAAGCTGGATAGAAATACGATTGAAAAATTGAACGAACTCAATCTGGCACCCGATAACCGGTTGTTTGGAAAACCGGAAATTGATCCAAGTAAAATTATGTACCGGATTGAATATTATGATCTGGCTACTGCCGCAAAACGTGAAAATGCCGGCTTATACAGGAGTAATTTCATAATTAGAAGAGACGAGCCGATTTATCCTGATACTTTGGTATGGATGAGAGATTTTTCTTATTCCTATAATGAACCAATGACAAAAAGATATTATTCTCACCCTTCTTTTGGAAAGTATCCTGTTGTAGGGGTAACCTGGAAGCAGGCAATTGCTTTCTGTCATTGGAGAACCCATTATCAAAATGCCTTTCTGGAATCTAAAAAAATGCTGCAAGACGCTGATTATCGATTGCCTAGTGAAAGTGAATGGGAATATGCAGCAAGAGGCGGGCTTACTAATTCCATGTTCCCCTGGGGAAGTCCTTATTTAAGAAACAAAAAAGGTTGTCTGCTGGCTAATTTTAAACCTTCACGTGGTAACTATATAGAGGATGGAGGATTTTATACCGTTCCCGTTGATGCTTACTGGCCTAATCAATATGGTTTATATAATATGGCGGGAAATGTGGCTGAGTGGACGGGCTCTTATTTCTACGAAGGTGCCTATAATCTTATGTCTGATTTAAGTCCGGATATTCGCTATGAAGCGAAAGATACCGATCGCCCCCGTGAAAAGCGTAAAGTTGTTCGCGGAGGAAGCTGGAAAGATATTGCCTTCTATTTACAGGTAAGTACCCGAAACTATGAATATCAGGATACTGCGAAATCTTACATTGGCTTTAGAACCGTAATTGATTTAGCACCTATTAAAAAATAATTTTTTAATTCTTAATAACCCAATATCCAAACCAAGGTTTACACCTAATAAAATCAAACAAAATGGCAGCAAAAATTCCTTCCAAGGTTAACAAATGGTTAGATGTATTTGTGTCTGTAGCAGCAGCAGTAGTAATTTACGGAGCGCTGCAGAAATTGTTACACACTCCCATAGCCGATATCATGTTGAAAATCGGTTTAACTGTTGAAGCACTGATATTTTTAACATACGGAGTGCTCTATGTTGTATATCCATACATAGATGAGCATTCTGAAGTAGAGCATGCAAAACCTGCTACGGGAAATAAAGCGCTGGTATCAATGGAAAAAATGTTGAGTGATGCCGAAATAACTCCTGCAACACTTTCAAAGTTAGGCGCCGGATTTCAGAAATTAGAAAATACAGTTCATCAAATGTCTGATATTGGAGATGTTGTAAAAAGTACTGGAGATTTTTCAAATAAAACCAAAGAAGCAACTGTTGCACTTGCCTCAATTAAGGATGCAGCTAATACAGCTTCAATGTCATTAGCCGGATTCCACGGTGCTTCTGATAGCACTAAAGAATTCCATGTACAGATGCAATCTTTAACCAAGAATTTGAATTCTTTGAATACCATTTATCAGTTGGAATTGCAGGAAGGAAATAATCATCTGAAAACAATGAATGATTTTTATGGAAAGCTGGCTCAGGCTTCTGCTGCTATGGCGGGTAGTGCTGAAGATGCATTAAAAGCCAAAGAACAAATTGCAGCTTTATCCAGCAATCTTGGAAAGCTGAATCAATTATATGGCAATATGCTTACTGCGATGCAGGGCCGCTAATTGAGAAATTTGAATGAAAAACCTATTTATCGTGACTACTAAATTATAAAGCAACATGTCACTACCTAAAGAGCCGAGGCAGAAGATGATTAACATCATGTACCTGGTGCTTACCGCACTTTTGGCACTAAATGTTTCGGCAGAAATTTTAAACGCATTTAAAACAGTAGACCATAGTCTTGAGTCTGCTACCGGTATTATTGATAAAAAGAACACCGATATTTTTAACTCATTTAAGCGTAAAATGGAAGACCCTGTTACTCGTGAGAAAGCGAGTTTCTGGTTTCCCAGAGCTGAACAGGCAAAGAAATATGCTGATGAGATGTATAACTATCTGGAAACTTTGAAAAAAGAGTTGAAACAGGAGGCGGGTCTAAAGAAGAATGACGAAGGCGAAGAAGTGTATAAAGAAGATGATTTGGATGCACCTACCCGTTTATTTATTTCTGCACCTCCTGAAGGAAAGGGAAAGGGTAAAGAATTGTATCAGAGGCTAACAGACTTCAAGAAGAATTTATTAGGAATTAACGATACTTTGGCAAGAGAAGTAGGAAATAATTTACCGCTCGATTTGACTATTCCTAAAACCAATAATAATGCAGGTAAGGATGATTGGGCATTTCATTATTTCCATATGACCCCCGCTATAGCTGCTATTACTATTTTAAGCAAACTTCAAAACGATGTTAGAAATTCTGAAGCACAAGTAGTAGAGTATTGTCATAAAGAGATTGGTGAAGTAGAAATCATATTCGACGAATATCAGGCGATTGCTCAGGCAGATACCAGATATTTAATGCCGGGTGAAGAGTTAACCATTACCGCAGGTATTGGTGCTTTTAGTAAAAATGCCCAACCCATTGTTACAATTGATGGTAGAACTGTTCCGTTAAAAGATGGAGTTGCTGAATATAAACTCACCGCAGGTGAACCGAGTACATATAGTAAAAAAGTTCGTATTGATTATAAAAAATTAGATGGTTCTTCTTCTTTTGTTGAAAAAGAGGTGAAGTACATCGTAGGAACACCCAGCGGTTTAGTGTTATCTACTGATAAAACCAGGGTATTTTACGCCGGACTTGACAACCCCCTAAGTGTTACAGGTGGAAGTGGGGATGAAAAAGTAAATGTTAGTTTTTCTGGCTCTGGGGTAATTGGAACAAAAGTTGGTCCTGGCCAGTATATGGTAAAATGTAAAGATCCCGGAAAAGCAATTGTTGTAGCCAATGATGGTAAAAATACCCAAACAGCAACAATACCAATAAAACGAATGCCCGACCCGCTTGCAACGATTGGTGGGGAAGCCGGTGGAGCAATACCCAAAAATAAATTCACTGCTCAGATTGGTGTTGCAGCAGAACTGAAAGACTTCATATTTGAGGGAATTAAATTTAATGTTATTGAATACACAATGATATTTACCGGAAAGGGATTCCCCGAGATGAAGGTAGTTCAGATGGATTCACCCTATTTTAATGAAGAGGCTAAGTCTTATTTAAAAATGGCAAGAGAAGGAACAACCATCATCATTGATGAAATAAAGGTGGTTGGCCCTGATGGTAGTCGCCCCCTTAAACAAAATTTATCGTTTACACTTCAATAGAATTTATATGAAAAAGTTGATTGGTGTTGTAGCTGTAGTTATTTGTGCAACTGTATTTAAAGATACACAGGTTGTTGCGCAGAGAACTTCAGCTTATGGGAAAAAACCTGCTACTACTCCAGCTACTACACCTGCGACGACTCCTGCAAATACGGCACCTGCAAATACAGCCCCTGCCCCTGCTGCTGCACAACAACCTCCTGCAACTTCAAAATACACCAAGGGAGCAACTCAACAATCTGGTAATCAAAATATACAGACTGCACCTGCAAATGTACCTCCACAGGTTACTACCGTTGATACTATTCCAGTAGAATATGATACCACTGGCTCAATAAGTAAGCCCGAAATTTTATTGAGGAATCCATATGCAACAGATAGGAGTCAGAATCGTGATAGAAGACCTTTAGAATATGAACATCTTCGGGAAGATGATAATATGTGGAGTGAATTCATTTGGAGAGAAATAGATGCCAGAGAGAAGATGAATCAGTCATTCACATACCCCGGCACAGATGATAATGGAGATAGAAGATTTTTTTCGATTTTATTAAATGCAATTAAATTTGATTCAGTTGTTGCATTTGATGATGAAATGTTTACCCGCCCATTTACAACAGATAAAGTACTGAGAAAGGTTAATGGTAAAATAGACACTTTCACCGTTAATGACGTTGATGGGAGTATTAAAAAGAGAACCATCAGCTTCAAGCCCGATTTCCCTCTGGATTCTGTATATACCTTCCGACTTAAAGAGCAGGTTGTTTTTGATAAAGAAGCGAGCCGTTTATTTACACGAATTATTGGCATTGCACCTGTTGCTAAACGAACAGTTGCTGGTAGATCTGAACCCTATACTTTATTCTGGCTATATTACCCCGATTTAAGAAAAACATTCGCCCGCATAGATGTATATAACCCAAAGAATTTCTCCAGTCGTATGACCTGGGAGGAACTCTTCGAAAGTCGTTATTTTAGCAGTTATATTACAAAGTCTAGTGCCAATAATCCCCAGTTTTTAGATCTGTTACAAATGTTTGGAGGCGACAAACTGAGAAGATTATATGAGGGAAATAATATTAAGAACCGCATTTTTGACTTTGAACAGGATCTTTGGCAGTATTAAAAACAAAGGCTTATTTAATCTATAGTGAGGCTGTGTCAAATTTTTGATACAGCCTCTTTTTTTGTAACGAAGTAGAGGTAGAAAGTGATTTTATTTAAACGGTTATCAACTGTTTCAATATACGGTTGATTATGACAATTCTATTTGAAATTCAATATGTTATAAATATTTTTCTTTTGGTTTGATATATCCTTTTAAATATGTATCTTTACGATGGTTTTTCATAGGATATTGGATTTTAAAACGGGACTGGATTTTTATCCTGGTCCCTTTTTTATTTTTGCTCAATCCTATTAAAATAAGCCACTATTAAAGCCGCTTTTGATTTCCCAATTACTTTTTCCAAAGTTTCTGATGATTGCTGTTGCACTTTTTTAACCGATTTAAATGCGCGCAACAATTGCTGGGCCGATTGTGATCCAATTCCCGGAATTTTTTCCAATTCATTGGAAAATGTTTTTTTAGATCTTGTATTGCGATGAAATGAAATTCCAAACCGATGTACTTCATCCCGAATCAATCGGATTAATTTAAGTGCATCACTATTCCAAGGTAATTTGATAGATTGTGAATCACCAGCAAAAAATATTTCTTCTTCATTTTTTGCCAATCCTACTATAGTCATCTTCCCCTTTAATTCTAAAAGTTCAATACTTTCAAGGGCTGCATTTAATTGACCTTTTCCCCCATCAATAATTACTAATTGCGGTAAATCTGTGTTTTCCTCAATCAATCTTTTGTATCGGCGATACACAACTTCTCTCATCGTAGCAAAATCATCGATACCTGTAACAGATTTAACATGGTAATGTCGATAGTTTTGCTTACTTGGTTGCCCATCTAAAAAGCAAACCATAGCTGAAACCGGAAAGCTTCCCTGAAAATGACTATTATCAAAACATTCAATATGCTGCGGTAGATTAGGTAACTGAAGCAATTGTTGCAATTGATGTAGCACCCGTTTTTTTTCTTCAGGAGTTTTTTCCAATGGCTGCCATATTTTTTTTTGCCGAATCTCCTGCTTGAAATAGTTCACATTTTTTTCCGACAGTTCCAGTAATTTTTTCTTTTCACCCGCCTTTGGAATAATGATCTGCACATCTGTTTGAGGATAGGTTATGGTAAAGGGAACAATCAATTCCATAGCCTGACTATTAAATTGACTTCGCAGATTTGCTATGGCAAAGATTAATATTTCTTCATCAGTTTCCTCTAATCTGGTTTCGAGTTGCACAGTATGAGTTTGAACGATGGTTCCATGTTGCACCATCAGATAATTTACATATGCAATAGATCCATCCCTTAATATGGAAAACACATCCAGATTTCCTTGTAATTTTCCTACAATAACCGATGAAGCTTTATAGGCTTCCAGTGAGCGAATTTTATTTTGAATTTGTGCAGCATCTTCAAATCGCAGTTGCTCGGTTGCCTCCTTTAATTGCTTCCTAAGTATTGAAAATACCGGATGTAGATTTCCTTTAATAATATTTTTTACTTGTGATAGGTTATCGGTATACTCTTTTTCTGATTGCTTATTTTCACATGGACCAGCACAATTACCTAAGTGATATTCGAGGCATACCTTATACTGCTTTTTTTCAATTTGTTTCGCAGCAAGATTAAGCGTGCAGGTTCTCAAAGGAATCATTCTTTTAACCAATTCCAATAATGCCCGCACCCTGCCTACAGATGTAAACGGACCAATATATTCGGAACCATCTTGATATTTTCTTCGGGTTAAAAATACCCTTGGGAAAGGTTCTTTTTTTATTACAATAAATGGGTAGGTTTTATCATCTTTGAGTAGAATATTATATCGGGGATGATATTGTTTAATCAAGGCATTCTCTAATAAAAATGCATCTTGTTCTGAGTCTACAATGGTAAATTCAATTCGGGTAATTTTCTTTACCAGTTCATGCGTTTTATATGATGTAAATGTTGGAGTAAAATAAGAGGAAACCCTTTTTCTAAGGTCTTTTGCCTTGCCAACATAGAGTAGTTGCTCATCTGCCCCATAATATTTATAAATACCCGGCTCCTGGGGAAGTTTGGGTGCTATCTTGGCAAATGCTTCCTGCGTCATAATGCAGATTTTTTCCCCTGCTCCCAGTCAACCTCCCAAATTTCAGTTTGTGTTTTTCCTTTTGTATTTGATTGCTTACTACTGATGATAAACCCTTTATTGGTTTTCCAACTCAGATGTTCGGTTGTGGTAATCGAATCTCTTTCATACGTAAGTTGCATTTCTATGCGCCTTACTTTCTTGGTCTTATCATTCAATAATATATCCAGGTATTCCAGGGCTGAACAGGAAGGATTGATTGTGCGGTAACTTAAGGTATAGCTTTGTGTACTAAGATCTTGTAATATACTTTCTTTATAAAAATGCTTTTGCGTTGTAAATACGTTAATTGGTACCTGAAAGTTTTTTGTAAGCAGTAAAAATGAATCTCTGCTCAAATTGACGGTTCTTTTTTCTTGGTTTTTTATGTGCGTGCATTTTCGGGGTAGGTTATTTAAATCTGTTTCCTCAATTTGCTCTTGGAGAAAGGGGGCAATAGGATAGAAATTAGCTGTATCAGAAGAGACTGTTTTTTTATCAGTTTCCTGTGTTCGTTGTTTGCAGCTGTTTGCAAAAACTAGAAAGCTAAAAAGGGTAATCCAGATTTTCATCCGGTAAAATTATCCAATAAAGTGAGTGGAAACAAAAATTGATGAAATTAGTTAGGGCGGGTAATGCTCAATCTGATGCCATAATCTATCAGGTTCTCCTTAACTGGATATAAATTCGAGTAAGTAGGTAAATGTTGATAACGAATTTGTGGACCAACTGAGAAAATGGCACTGCGAGTTTGATAGTTCAGTTGGATACCTGCACCAGTATTTACATTCCATTTTCTGAGTAAATCATTTCCATTGGTGTAATTTTTGTAATCGGAAGAAATTAACCAGGTATTAGACTGAATGGTAAATGTTGGCTGCACTGACGCCTCCGCCGTTATGCCCCATTTTTTGCCATCCAGCATCTTCCATTGAATGCCCACTGGTGCTGCAACTTGATACAAATCATTGTGAAGCGTGGTGGCTCGGTATCCGGCATTATTGTTGTAAGGAGAATAAAACTGTATAGTTTCAACACCTCTGGTGTTAACCAAAGATAGGGAAGCTAAATCACGGGTGCGGGTTTCGAAGGTTTCTATATCATACCTACGAAGATTTAGCTGCAATCCGGTTGTTAATTGAAACCGATTCGATAATCTATATAAAACCGCAAAGCCGATTTCTATGCCTAATGCAGGCCTGTGGCGAACCACTTCATTTACTCCTGCATTTACATTACCTGTGAGTGGAAGATTAGCCCCGTTGCTATTAATAGCAGCAGTTGATTGAACAATTTCTTTAAGCTTGGTATCAGTTAATTGCCTGAAGCTAATGGATGGAGTAGCATATATTTGAAATCCAATTCGGGAACTTTTATGTATCACAGGGGTATTCCCAACAAATTGAAAATCTTTTAGAAATTCATCCGTAGTCTGTTGCCGGTTACCTTTTGATTCTAATAATTGATTCAATGCTACTGTACTGGATGGATTTTCTTCATCCTTCATTGCATTAGAAGGGTCATATAGGATGGATTCACTGGTAACTGCTGCATTCGCATAATTTGAGGTAGTTACGCTAATTGGTATTTCCAGTTTAACAGGATTCATAACAGGAGCGAAAGTAGTAACCTCATTTTTGTTTGATAGAAAGGTATTGTTAACTGTAACGGGCTCCATTTCATCTGATTCTTGAATTCCGGTATGTTGCTGTAATACAGTGATTGCTTCCATAGTAAATTGTTCGGGAGCAATGCTTCTCAGATAGTAGTTGTTTTTTTCATCGGGGGTAACTACTGCTGGTACCGCTGCAGTTGCTGGAACTAGATTTTCCTGCAATGTGCCGGGTAATGAGGACAGGTTATGCGAATTAGGTGTTCTATTTAAGAAAGTTGAAACCGTTAAAGCTGAAATGATGAATAAAGAAATGAATGTTAGTGCTGGCCAGGATTGTTTACCATGAATTTCTGATCTGATGTTATTCCATACATGATCCGACGGATACATCCGGTGCGTTTTTACTTCTTCCTGTAAAAACTGCTCAAAATCTTGTGGTATGTGCTTCCGTTTCATTATACCTTAAGGCAATTACTTTTGAATAGTGGCCAGCCAGGTAAGATCTTCCTTGGGTTGGTCAATTATTTTTTTCTTAATTAAAATACTTTCCAATAATGCTTTCGATCGGGTGTACTGACTTCTACTGGTACTTTCTCCTATTTCCAGCATTTCTCCTATTTCCCTATGACTATATCCTTCTATCGCATACAGATTTAAAACAGTACGGTATCCAACCGGCAACAATCGAATGCACTCAACCACTTGTTTAGCCTGCAGGATAGACGGAATGGTTTCTTCCTTTACCTGCAAAGAATCTGCTTCCGACAATTCAATGGCATCATTGAATTTTTGATGTTTTTTCAGAAAATTGATACAAGTATGAACAATTATCCTTCGAATCCAGCCCTCGAATGATCCTTTATTCTGAAAAGTATGTATGTGGGTAAACACTTTGATAAAAGCCTCCTGCAACATATCTTCTGCATCTTCCCTCGAAGGAGAAAAACGATAACATACACTCAGCATTTTAGGACTATACTGATTGTATAGTTCTCGCTGTGCAGCGGCATCATTTTGTAAACAGCCTGCAATAATGGCCTGCTCCGTCATGAGGGTAGTTTGTTTACCCTAAATATAGACATTTTTTACTTCGTAACGCTGCATAGGAGAGTAACAATCGAATATGTTAAATAATAATTTAATATTATAATAAGCATCCTCAGGGCAGCGATTTTAATTTTTACTGTATCTTGCTCATAAACCAGACTACCCAAATGAGCCGGCGGAAATTTTTTTCGCAAATATTGCCCACACAACCAATTGCCGATGAGATGCTTCCTCCACCACCTTCAGGAGGGTTAAATCCTTATTCGGGAGCATGGACTACCGAGCAAGTTGTGCATCTTTTAAAAAGAACCCAATTTGGTGCCAAATGGGAAGATGTTCAATATTTTGCATCACGCAGCTTTCAGCAAACGATAACTGAGTTGCTCAATCCAACTTTAGCCGCTCCCGATCCTCCAGTAAAAGATTATGTTCCTGGTACCAATGTATTAAAACCTGATACCAATATTGCCCCCGGAACCACCTGGGTTAATGATATTGCAGTCGATGGAGCTTTATATGGAAGCCGAGTACTTTCCTTTCAGAAATGGTGGATAGGAAATATGGTTAATCAGGACAGAAGTATTAGGGAAAAGATGATTTTATTTTGGCACAATCATTTTGCAACGGAGGCGGATACCATCAGTAACCCTATTTATATATATCGGCATCACCAGATTTTAAGAAATAATGCGCTTGGAAATTTTAAAGCTTTAACACGTGCAATCACACTCGATCCGGGGATGCTGGTTTATTTAAATGGTCAATATAATACCCTTACCGCCCCGGATGAAAATTATGGAAGAGAGTTGCAGGAATTATTTTGTTGTGGTAAGGGACCCGATTCAAAATACACGGAAGATGATGTAAAGGCAGCCGCCAGGGTATTAACTGGTTGGAGGATCAATACTACCACTGCAACTTCTTATTTTGATATTACACGACACGATAAAAACGCTAAAAAGTTCTCCTCATTTTATAATAATACAACTATTACAGGAAGAACCACCGCTGCTGCAGGGGAACAGGAACTGGATGATTTATTGAATATGATTTTTGCAACAAACGAGGTTAGTAAATATATATGCAGAAGATTGTATCGCTGGTTCATATATTATGATATCGATGCCTCCGTAGAAGCAAACATCATCACTCCCTTAGCCAATATTTTTGTAAAAAATAATTATGAAATATTACCGGTTTTAGAAGCGTTGTTAAAAAGTGAACATTTTTTCAATTCACTGGCAATGGGTTGTCAAATTAAGAGTCCAATAGATTTGGTTATTGGTTTATGTCGCGAATTTTCGATTACTTTCCCATTAGCCTCTGATTATGCAACTAATTATGGTCATTTTAATTATCTATTCAATTGGGCTTCCAATTTGCAGCAACGCATTGCCGATCCACCTGATGTAAGTGGATGGAAAGCTTATTATCAGGAACCTATCTTTTATGAAGTTTGGATAAACAGTGATACCCTGCCTAGACGGATTCAATTTTCTGATACTATGATACTCACTGGGTATACCCTTAATGGTTTCCAAATAATTATTAATGCGACTGAATGGGCTAAAAAGTTTACTCAACCCGCAGATCCCAATCAATTGATCAATGAAGTAACCAGACGCCTGCTTAGAATTGATATTTCCGCTGCTTCTAAACAACAATTGAAAAGGGATATTTTGTTAGGCGGCCAATATGATGATAAATACTGGACAGATGCCTGGAATTTATTTCTGTCAACTCCCGGCAATACTTCTAATACCAATACAGTGAAAAATCGGCTGAGGGATTTAATAAAGTACATTATGAATTTACCTGAATACCAATTGAGTTAATAATCACAACATGAAAAGAAGATCTTTTTTACAGAAATCCTTACCGGCCGGAGTATTATTGCCTTCGCTGTTGAATGGATTTTCTTTTCGGGCTTTTGGATTGGAAGCTGCTGAACTATCTTCACTCTTATTGCCTGCAACGGATACAGATCATGTACTCGTAATTGTTCAGCTAAATGGGGGTAATGATGGATTAAACATGGTAATTCCGATAGAAAATTTCAGCAATTATGTAAATGCAAGGAAGAATATTTACATACCTGAAGATAAAGTGTTACCACTTAATGGAAAAGCCGGTTTACATCCGGCAATGACTGGGCTGAGCGATTTATATGAGAGCGGTCACCTCAAAGTGATTCATTCGGTGGGATACCCCCAACCCAACTTTTCCCATTTTAGAGCAACGGATATCTGGATGAGTGCCAGTGATAGTTCAACACTTATCAATACCGGTTGGACAGGAAGGTATTTAAACTATGAATATCCTAATTTCCCAAATGGATATCCCAATGCAAGTATGACAGA
>Ga0214923_10005745_pt1 | contig 14253 bp, 14 predicted proteins | sample LL1510_MetaG_FD_177993 | JGI IMG/M metagenome (GOLD analysis project Ga0214923, IMG submission 177993) | Freshwater microbial communities from Lake Lanier, Atlanta, Georgia, United States - LL-1510 | ecosystem: Environmental > Aquatic > Freshwater > Lake | place: USA: Georgia | collected... | reverse complement strand
CGACTTGGCGTAGCCAACACCGGCTGGCTCTCGACCACGGTCACGCAACACGCGAAACACAAGAAGATCGTGTTGCCCGCCGTCGTTGAGGTTGCTCGTGCCGACGGTGCTGCGGTCGATCTCGTTGAGGGTGAAGCACGGGTGCGCATCGGGCAACTCGAGGGGCGCTCAAAGGTGCTGCTCGACGGTGGGTCGATGTCAGACGGCACCACCGATCGTCATCTGCATACCTGGATTATTCGCGCGAAGAAAGGCACGGTGCTGACGCTGTCAGCGTCGCATCAACGTGCTGGCTCGGTGTCAACCACCGTCACGCTCGGCTAGGCGTGCTATGCGCTGGGCTAGGCGTGCGACACGCTCGGCTGCAGCTGTGAAACGTGGTGCGAACGCCACGCCTTCCACGCGATATATGACGCACTCGGGATGAGCACCAGGTTCGGATACGACACGACCGGGTCACCGATGCTGAGGCCGTAGGTAAACCATCCCGCGCCCATCGATGCGAGCAACACATTCGAAGTGGCCGACACGCCGAACAACTGCTTGGTGCGCACTGCACGCCACACCTGCGGAAGAATTGCCGGTGTTCCGATGATGACACCTGCGACTCCGACGATCGTCGGCGAGATGTAGGCAATTGTTGCACAAAAGATAGCGGTTGCGGAGAACACCACAACTGGTTTCCAGAGTTCAATTGCTTTCTTGCGTACCAGCATGACCATCAACGCAATGATGGCGATCTCGATGTTCAAATTCGACAGCATCATCGGCACGCTGTCGGTGGTGATGGCATAGGTAAACCACATCGGTGTGCCCGCCAAGCCGATGAGATGTGCGTTGGCGGCGATGCCTTCGACGCTCTGGCGGGCATACACCCGCACCACCTGCGGCCAGATGAAGACGATTCCGAGCAGTGTGGCAATCGTGCCTGATACTGCCTCTAACGTCACGCGCCCACCGTACTGCGCAGTGCGATGCGGGCGTAGCCTGACGGCGTGTCACGCACGACCTCAAGCGGCCAAAGTTGGGACGAACGTTACGCCGAAGACGGTTTTGCCTTCGGCACCGAGCCGAACGATTACTTGCGCGAGGTAGCACCGTCACTTTCGGTGGGTCGCACGCTGTGTCTGGGTGACGGCGAGGGGCGCAACGGCGTGTATCTCGCCGAACTCGGCCACGACGTCGTCACGGTCGACTTGAGCCCAGTTGGTGTGGTGAAAGCGCGACGTCTTGCCGCTGAACGTTCGGTAACTCTCGACGCCCGTGTCGCTGACCTCGCCGAGTTCGATCTCGGCAACGGGGCATGGCACAACATCGTGTCGGTGTTCTGTCATCTTCCACCCGACCTGCGCCACGCGGTGCATTCGGCGGTGCCGACCGCGCTGCGCGTGGGTGGTTGTTTCGTGTTTGAGGCATATCGAAAGGCCAACATCGGTCGCGGAGTTGGCGGACCGCAAAATGCCGACATGACGGTCGAGCTTGAAGAACTTCTCCGCGACCTCGGGGCCACACCGCGCATGACCATCGAAATCGGTCGCGAGGTCGAACGCAACATCATCGAAGGCAAATACCACAACGGAATGAGTGCCACCACCCAGGTGCTCGCCCGCAGGGCTTGAGGGCGGCTCTCGTGCCACGGCCATTGCGTTACGCGTTAATTGCGATCGGTGTAGCGGTCGTGTTGTTCGTTGGTGGGCCGTGGGTCTACATCAACCTGATTCGCGACGACGCACCTGAGAGTTTTCTCGACCAGGCCACCGCCACTTCTGTCACCGGAGCCGAGTCGACAACCGACACCACACTGGCGCCGAGCGAGGTGACTGTTGCACCCGTCGAAGCACTCGATGATCCGACTGGCACATGGCAGGTGGCGGCCGATTCACAAGTCGGCTATCGAGTTGATGAAGTGCTGTTTGGTCAGAACGTCACCGCCGTTGGTCGCACGAACGGCGTCACGGGTGAGGTCGTTGTCGAAGGCACACAAGTCGTCGCGGCAACGTTCGAAGTCGACATGACCACGATCACGAGCGACGAGCCGAAGCGTGACGCGCAATTTGCCAGTCGCATCATGGACACCCTCAACTTTCCGACATCGACCTTCGTGCTCGACACACCGATCACGCTCTCTGACGGCGTGGGCACCCAAGCGACCACGCACGCGGCGCGCGGCACGCTCACCCTGCGCGGCACAAGCAAGCCCGTTGACGTCACCGTCGTCAGCACGCTGCGCGACGGGCGTGTTGCCGTTGTGGGTGAAATCGAGATCGTCTTTGCCGAATGGGCGATTCCGAACCCATCGATTCCGGGCATCAGCACCGAAGACCGCGGCGTTCTTGAATTCAATCTCGTGCTGGAGCGTTGACACGTGCACACGGTGTACGGAGTCACGCTGATCGCGCCAAAGCCAGCCGACGCCGCACGCGAAGCGCAGATGCGCGAGTCGGTGGGTGCGCTCATTCTGCCCTGGCTCGAGACCACGTGGCCTGAAACGAGTCGCACCAACACCGTGCAGGTGAATGCACGCAGCGCCGTGACTGACAAGGTGTTTCGTGTCGATGTGTCTGAACAGCATCGTGATGGTGAAGCCCGGCAGGTGACCTCTGTATCGATGTACAACACGCAGCGTGGTGACCTCTGCATTGACATTCGCCGCGAGGTTCGACCAACGGGCACCGCAGTGTTGCCGCGTGAGCGCACCGAACTGCCGCCCACAGCGCTGACCGCGCTCGTCGCCAACATCGTTAGGGAACTTCGCATTCGAGATGCGCAGAACACACTCTCACCGAGCATCAGCAAGGCCACGAGTGAACTCGATGGTCAAGCGGTTGCTGCGCTCATCGACGCACCATCGCGACGACTGCCCGTCATCGTCGAGAGCACCGTGAACAAGGCGAAGATTGCGACTGGCTCAGAGACGGCCCGCGTGCTCACCGGCACAGCCCACGTGTATCACCTCGCCACCGCTGAAGCCGAACGCGGCTTTAACCAGGTGAGCGGTCAACGCAAGGCGAGCAGCAGTTGGGTCATCGTCGCCTGGCCTGGTTTGGGGAAGGCCGCACGACTCGACGCATACCCCCAGCAAGACGATGAACGGCTTGTGCACGATGTGTTAGCGGCAGCAGTCGGCGCACTGCCTGTGCCACCACGCCCGACCTCTCGACCCGCCCAACTGTCGAACGTTCCGATTCAGCAAGTGGTGGCCAACACGTCTTCACCCGAAGTCGGTGAGTTGCGCCGCAAGAACCAGGAACTCGAACAACGCATCAACAATCTGCAAGATGATTACGACGCTCTGCATGACAATCTCACGACGACCGAGCATCTCACCGCAAAGATGGCCGAAGATCGCGATCGGTATCTCAACCAACTCACCGATCTTCTCGCCCTGCGAAACGACCCGAAAGAGTGGAGCAGCACCCAGCAAGTGATCGAACGTGCGCGACGTTCGTTCGCCGCACTCGACTTTCACGAGTCGCTGTCAGATCGCCTCGGCAAAACGTCGTTTCCCCCTGCGACGAATCAGCGCCTCTTTGGCAGCCTGCTCGAGTTGAACAACCTCGCAGCACGCCTGCGACGCGGTGACATTGAGCCGCATCTGTTCAACACCTATTGCACCGAGAAGTTCAACTTTGCGCCTTCGGTCAGTGACAATGCGATCAACAAGTTTGGTCAGGATTACACCATCGAGTGGAACGGTAAGTCGGTGCAACTTGGGCCGCACATTCGCTGCAACGAAGCGCGAATCTACTTTTATCTCGACCAACAGCAACGGCGAGTAGTGATCGGCCACGTCGGCGAACACCTGCGAGACAAGTCGACCAACTGACTTAGCGGCGTGTCATTCGCCGCCACACTCCCTGCGTCAACGACGAGGCGAGAAACGGTCGCACCAGGCGATACACGAGGCCCGGCACGACCACCGTCTTGCCGCGGGCGAGAGCACGGCGAGTGTCGCGAACGACATCGTCGGGTTCGAGCCACATCCATTCAGGCAGGTTGGTGGTGAGATGCTCGAGCCCGGCACGACGGTGCAGGTCGGTGTGCACATACCCCGGGCACACGGCGACGACCCTGACACCCTTGCTGCCGACTTCGAGGGCAAGACTGCGTGCATACGCCGTGACAGCAGACTTTGCCGCCGCGTACGGGCCCGCTTTGCGCATCGGGGTGAAGGCAGCGATGCTTGACACCACGACCACTTCCCCACGCCCGCGCTGCAGCATCGCTGGCACGAGTGACTCACAAAGACGCACCACTCCGGTTGACATCAGGTACGAGAGACGATCGAGTTCTTCACGATCTGTCGTACCAACGGTGGCAGCATGCGTGATGCCTGCGTTAGCAACGACAACGTCAATATCACCCGCCTGCGCGACGAGTGAGTCGACCCCTGCGGCGGTCGCGAGGTCAACGATGACGATCTGCACCGTTGCACCCGCTGATCGCAGGTCTACCGCCACACGCTGCAGTTGTTCGGCCGAGCGACCCGTGATGACGAGAGCGTCACCGCGTGCCGCGTGCCAGCGGGCAAAAGCCTCGCCGATTCCGGATGACGCCCCAGTCACCAGCACTCGCACGCTTTGAGCCTCGCACATTTCATCATTTAGTGTCGTACGAATGGCATCACCCGTTTACGAACTCTCCGACGCATACATCGAACGTCTGGCACAACTCGACCCTGGTTACGCAACGGCACTGGGTATTGCCGGCAGCGACCATTTGATGACCGACTTCAGCCCGGCTGGTCACGAAGCACAAGAGGCACTCAATCGCCAGACTCTGGCCAAGCTCAACTCTCTCGACGCATCGAACGACGCTGATCGCTTAGCCGCAGGTGTCTTGCGCAATTCACTCGAGATGTCAGAACGCGAGTTTGCTGCGGGCGAACACCTGCGTGCCATTCGTGTTTTGGCGGGCAGCGTCGACTATGCACGCTCGGTCTTCGACCTGATGCCAACCGAGACTGCAGAACACTGGCAGACCATCGCCCAGCGAATGAGTCGTGTGCCGCAGGCCTTCGCCGGCATGCGCGAGTCGTGGCGACTTGGCATGCAACGCCACACCGTCGCACCACTGCGCCAGGTGCTCGCCGTTGCCGACATGCTCGAGGGCTGGGCGGGTAGCGAGAGCACACCCGGCTTCTTTGCCTCACTCGCCGAGCGCGGCGCATCAGTGAAAGGTGCTCCGCTATCAGAGCTGCAGGCAGCCGCATCTGATGCTGCACGAGCGCTCGCCGAGACCGCCGAGTTTTTGCGCAAAGAATATGCACCTGTTGCCGATCCGCGAAACGGGGTCGGCGAAGATCGACACGCCCTGGCTCGGCAGCGCTACATGGGTATGCATGTTGATGCTGACGACGCCTACGAGTGGGGTCTTGAAGAAGTGCGACGACTTGACGCCGAACTCGTCCGCTGCGCGAAAGGCATCAACCCCAACGCCTCACTCGACGATGTGCGTCGCCAACTTGACGATGACCCAGCACACGCCATCGAAGGTGAGGACAATCTGCGTCAGTGGCTGCAGGACTTGATGGATCAAGCCATGCAGTTTCTCATCTCGAACAAGCACTTTGATATTCCGGCATCGATTCAGACGATTGAAGCGAAGATTTCTCCTCCTGGTGGTGCGGCGGCGCAGTACTACATGCCACCGAGCGAAGATCTCTCACGGCCGGGCAGCACGTGGTATCCGGCGAATGGGCGCACGCGTTTCCCCTTGTGGAGCGAACCCACCACCGCATATCACGAAGGCGTTCCGGGCCATCACCTGCAAATTGGTATGGCGGTGGTTAATCGCGAGAAGTTGTCACGATTTCAGCGCAATGAATTCGTAAGTGGTCACGGTGAGGGCTGGGCGTTATACGCCGAGCGCCTCATGGACGACCTCGGCTTTCTCGACCGACCCGACTACCGCCTCGGCTATCTCTATGCTCAGGCATTTCGTGCCGCACGCGTGGTGGTCGACATCGGCATGCACTGTGAGAAGAAGATTCCTGCAACGTGGGGCTGGCATTCAGGTGAAGCCTGGACTCCGGAGTTGGCGCTCGAGTTCTTGTCGGCGAGGTCGTCGAACGACGAAGCCTTCAACCGTTCAGAGATCGACCGCTACCTCGGTTGGCCCGCTCAAGCGATCTCGTACAAACTCGGAGAACGCGTTTGGCTGCAGCTGCGCGACGAAGCAAAGGCTCGACATGGTGCGGCGTTCGACATTCGCGCTTGGCACACCTATGCGCTGAACCTCGGCAACCTCGGGTTAGAGCTGTTCACGCGCGAGATGGCGCGCTTCTAGCGCAGCACGTGCCGATTGTGCTGCGCTAGCGCAGCACGCGTTGTTCGTGCTGCGCTAGCGCAGCACGACCACCTTCGTGCCGGGGGTCGCCCAGCGGTAGATGAACTTCACGTCTTCGGTCGCCATGCGCACGCACCCCGAGCCGGCGAACCAGCCGAGCTGGTTGTAGGTCTGCATGGCCTTGCCGTCTTTGCGTGGAATCTCGTGGAAGCCGATGTTTCCCCCATCTGGACCCAGCGCAAAGCGTGTCATCCAACGAAAGGTCACACCTTCGAAGTCGAGGCTGAACGACCACGGCGACTTTGTCGTTACTGCATACTCGCCTGGTGTCGGCACACCCCGACGACCAGACACTGGCATCGAACGAATCACGGCCTCGTTCTTGTCGACTACCCACACCCATTGCAACGAGTTGCTGTACACCACGCGACGACCTTCACCCGATTTGCGTGGCAGGTTTGGCGTGAAGCGGCGAGTCTCCGTGATGGTCGGCGAGAGTGACGGAACCGTGCGCACCTCGGGTGTTGCTGAAGGAGAGCCACTGTCTTGCGAAGTTCCATCAGAGGTGCTGCCGTCTTGTGTACTGCGAGCACTCACGACTCCAGCGGGGCTACACAGAGCCGCCACGCACAAAGCGATGGTGAGCCGATGCTTCATTACTCACCATCCAGATCTGTGTCATCGACCACTTCGTAGCGATGGCCCGCCGAACTCAAGAAGCCTTGCATCACCGCTGCTGCGGGTAGCCCAAGAATCGCACCAGTTGGCCCGAGCACTGCGCCACCGACGATCGCCGAGGCAAAGGCGACTCCGGCATGAAGTTCCATCGTCTGAGCAGTGATCTTCGGGGCAATGAGAAAGTTCTCGATCTGTTGATACACCACGATGAACCCGAGCACGAAAAGCGCCTTGATCGGTGTATCGACCACGGTGAGCAAGAGCGGCAGAACACCTGCGACGTAGATACCGATTACTGGCAAGAACTGTGAGATAACACCCACCCAGATCGCGAGCGCAATGGGCGCGGGTGTGCCAATCGCCTGAAACGCAATCCAATGCAAGAACGATGACACCACCGCCAAAATCGCGCGAGACGACAGATACCCGCCAGTTTTTTCAACGGCGAGCTCCCACACGTCGAGCACCACGCGCTGCCGACTGGGTTTCAACCAACTGCAAATCGTGCGACGTAGACGTGGCCCATCAGCAGCAAGATAAAACGTGAAGAGCAAAATAGAAAAGGTCTGAAACAATGTGCTGAACGCCGACACACCGAGCTGCACCGCCCGATCTGCCTGGGAGTTCAAGAACTCACGCACTGGGCCATTCGGATCATCGAGTGAGTCGATGACCTCAGCAGCATCAAGGTTGGTGCTGAAGTTGTCGTTGAGAAACCCCACAACCTCTGTGGCGTATTGATCGCGATTGTCAGCGAGTTGACTTGCCTGATCGGCGACCAGCGCACCCATGACCGTCACGAAACCGACGACGATCACCGCCACCGCGAAAAGAATGATGACCGTTGCCAGACCCCGCGACATGCCGCGGCGGGCGAGACGATTCGTACCCGGCTCGATGGCAAGGGCCAGAAACAATGAAATCAACAGCAAGACGAAGAAGCCGGCCAGGCGACTCCACAAGGCGCGGGCAACAAACGTGCCGAGAAACCCAATCCACAACAGCACAATGGCGCGCGGCACCCATGCGGGCATCGACTGTTGCGTTGGGGCGTCATTTGCCACAACTTTCAGGGTACTGAGGGGCTTCGTCATCGTGCACCGACTTCGCGCTGGCACGATGATGTGGTGAAGTTCGACCGCGCGATCCTCGGCGACGCACTCGGCACCGTGCGCGAATCAATCAGCAAAGCATTGCGTGATCGCGTCGCAGGCCCCGACGGCGAACAGCGGATGATGCAACTCATGCAACCTGATGCGCCACGTTGGTTCGCCGAAGATCGTCCGATTCGTCGGGTGCACGCAGATGCATCGATGTTCATCGGTGGAATGCGGGCATTGCTGGTGCAGTCACTTCACCCACTCGCCATGGCCGGAGTCGCTCAACACTCTGACTATCGCCGCGACCCGTGGGGTCGTCTGCAACGCACTGCAGATTTTCTGGCTGCTACTTCATTCGGCCCGGCCGACGAAGCACAACGTGCAGTCGATCTGGTCAATCGTGTGCACGAACGAGTGCACGGCGTGGCGAGCGATGGTCGGTCGTACTCTGCCCGTGACCCACACCTCTTGCGCTGGGTGCACATCGTCGAGATTGACAGTTTTCTCGTCGCCCATCAGCGGTTCGGTGATTTTCCGCTCGATACAGATGGTGCTGATGGCTACGTGAAAGACGCCGCCCTCATTGCACGCAAACTCGGCGTACCTGCGCCACCAGAGACGGTGCGTGCGTTACGCGACCAGATCTCTTCGTACCGCGGCGAGGTGCGGGGCACCAAAGAGTCACGTGATGCGATGCGCTATTTGCTGTTCGAGCCACCGTTGCCACCGGTTGCGCGCGCCGCCTATTCGCTATTGGTTGCCGCCACAATCTCGACGCTGCCCCGCTGGTCGCGACCGCATCTCAACCTGCCGTATCTGCCGCTCACCGAACGTTTCGCGCTGATGCCGCTCGGTGATGCGCTGACGCGGGTGGTGCGCTGGGCGATGCCGCAGCGCCAGTAGCCGACAGGTTGGCTGGTTAACGTTCGCGTGCGGTGCGCACGAAGGCGTCGTAGATGCCTTGTTGCGCAACATCATCGGCACTCGTGTCTTCAGGGTGCCACTGCACGCCGATGATGCGGTGTTCATCATGCTCAATCGCCTCTAACAGACCGTCTGGTGCGTGCCCGACGGCGCGAAAACCGTCAGCCAGCCGATCGATGCCCTGGTGGTGAAAAGACGCCCCGCGCACCGTGGTGCTCTTTACGGCGTTTGCCAACCAACAGTCAGCAGCCAAGTTGACGTCATGCAACACGAACTCGGCACCAACCGGAAACTCACCAGGTGCGTGCGCCACGAGCGATGCAGCGTTTGGCACGTCACCAAGATGTTGCACCAACGTGCCGCCTAACACGACGTTCGCAAGTTGCATGCCACGGCATACGGCGAGCACTGGTCGTTGATTGGCGATGGCGGCACGCAGTAGCGCTGACTCGAACGCGTCTTGTTGTGGCGACACACCGTAGACCCGCGGCGATGCATGCTGACCATACAGCGACGGGTCGACGTCGGGGCCACCCATCAGCACGAGCGCGTCGAAGCGTTGCAGCAATTCGCGCGCCGCATCTTCGTGCAGTTGCTGCGGTGCGATGACCACGGGTTCACCACCAGCCCGCAGCAACGAGTTGAGGTATCGCTTGCCGGCGAACGCGACTTCGTCACGCGAGACCCTGCTCGGTGCCCCCGTGCGACCGGCGACGGCGATTAACGGAGTCACTTGTGCAACGCTAGGCGCAGCGGTCGCGAGAAGTCTCCCCGCTTGCCTACGAACGTGCGCTCAAGTGAGAGCCACTTCGCCATCGACCGCAGCTCGCGCGCGACTGGCACAACCACCTTTGACGCACTCACACCGTCTTCGAGATAGGCACCCTCGACTCGCAGCGTGCTGGTCGCACGATCGGCCTTCATGTCAAGTCGACCGACCAATGCCTCACCACACAAGATCGGCAACACGTAATAGCCGAATCGTCGCTTGGGCTTGGGCGTGTAGATCTCGATGCGATAGTGGAAGTCAAAGAGTCGTTCGTTGCGCGGTCGACACCACACCAGTGAGTCAAAGGGCGACAACAAGGCAGTTGCGCTCACGCGCTTGGGCGGCGCCGTGTTGCGATGCACGAAGGCCTTCTCACGCCACCCTTCGACCGTGACCTCGCGCAAGACACCATCTTCAACGAGTTCGGCGATGAGTGGTTTCACCACCGAGAGTCGCTGGCGGTAGTAATCGGCCAGATCGTCGGCTGTGGCAACGCCTTGCGCAACTGCCGCGCGCACGAGCAGTTGTCGGCGGGCTTCGTGCTCGGTCGGCGTCTGACTCTTCACCACACGCGCTGGCAACACCCGCTCGGGAAGGTCGTAGATGCGAGCGAAGTCGCTGCCACGACTACTCGCCATCACCTCACCCGTCAAGAACAGATACTCAAGGGCAGTCTTGGCTTCGTCCCAATCCCACCATGTGCCCTTCTTCGTAGTGCGAGTGCTCAACGCGCGCGCGGTAACCGCGCCGTTCGTCTCAATGTGCCGTAACACTCGTCGCACGTAACTCTTGTTCTCACGGTAAAAACTTGTCAGCCCCCAGTGCGTTACCTTTCCGGTACGGGCAGCATTCATCTTCCAACGAAACAACGGCTGAATTTCAACCGGCAAGTGTGCCGCCTCATGGCCCCAATACTCAAACAGCCGGCCCTGCGCCGTTGCCTTCGAGATTGCGGCGCGATCGTGGTTGCCGAGTCGCGCAAACAATGGCAGCTCCTGACTGCGAACGAGCACGTTCACCGAATCAATCTGAACGGCACCAAGGCGTCTGATCAGAGCGACCACTTCGGCCGTCGTTGACGCCGAAGCACTGCGTGAGACTGCAAAACCCTGAGCTGTGAGCGCGAGTCGACGTGCCTCAGCAATGCTGAGCGCATCGAGCCGTCGTGGCATCGAAGCGCTGTTAGTCAGCGACGGTGATGGTGACCGAGTTGATGACCACGTCGGTCTTTGGGCGATCGCCGCTGGCGGTCGGCACACTCTGCATTGTCTCGACGACCTCGAGACCCTTCACCACCTGGCCAAAGAGCGAATACTGCGGTGGTAGGCGGCAACCATCAGCACCACTGATGATGAAGAACTGCGAGCCGTTGGTGTTCGGACCAGCGTTGGCCATCGCCAGCGAGCCAACTTTGTATTGGTTTGGCTTGGGTAGTTCGTCGCCGAATCGGTAACCAGGGCCACCTCGACCCGAGCCTTCGGGGTCACCACCTTGGCACACGAAGTTCTTGATGATGCGATGAAAGATGACACCGTCGTAATAGTGGTGCAGCGCGAGAAACACGAAGTTGTTCACCGTGCGCGGGGCTGCCACCGCATCAAGTGCAATCACGATCTCGCCGAGCGAGGTGCTCATCGTCGCGGTGTAACGCTTCGTTGGGTCGATGCCCATCTCAGGTGGTTCGGCAAATCGCTGTTGCTTGGCTGCGGTGCCGTCAAACGACGGGAACTGTGTTGGCATGGCGAGACACGCTAGTGGTGAGTGACTCACCTACCATGGTCGTTCGTGAGCACGACTCCACACGACAACCAGGCTGAACTCGATGTCGATCTTGATGCACTCGAAGCCGAGCTTGCCGAAGTTGAGTTGATGCTCGAGCGACTCAACGAGCCGAACAACCCGCAAGGTGGTCGTTAACCACACCCACCGATTGCATGAATGCATACATCGTGGTGGGCCCGACAAATGACCAACCGCGTCGTTTTAGTTCGCGCGACAAAGCGGTCGACTCTGGTGTGCTGGTAGGAATCTCAGATCGCTCGCTCGGTGCCGCTGTCTGATTAGGTGTGAAGCGCCAGACGAAAGCGTCAAGAGATCCGAATTCACCGACGAGTTCTGAATAGCGACGTGCATTGTTCACCACCGACTCGATCTTGCCGCGATGGCGAATGATTCCGGCATCAGTCACCAGCCGTTCGGTGTCTCGCACGTCGAACTTTGCCACCGCACTCGGCAGAAAATCGACAAATGCGCGGCGAAAGTTCTCGCGTTTTCGCAGAATCGTGAGCCAACTCAAGCCCGACTGAAAACCTTCGAGGCAGATCTTTTCAAAGAGCCGCTGGTCATCGTGCACGGGTCGCGCCCATTCGTCATCGTGGTAGGCGACATAGAGCGGGTCAGTGCCACACCACCAGCAGCGTGCGGCTCCGTCGCTGTGCTGCGTTAGCCCGTCTGCCACGTGGCTCACGGTAGGGGTGGCGACCGACGAGCGGTCAGAGCAGCGACTACCGGTCGCGCAACTTGGCGAGCAGACGCAGGATCTCGAGATACAGCCAGACGACCGTCACGAGCAGGCCGAGCGCAGCAAACCATTCCATGCGGCGTGGCAGTGCCATCTGCTCACCTTGCTCGATGAAATCGAAGTCAAGCGCGAGGTTGAAGGCCGCCAGACCAGCGACGAACAGGCTGAAGAGGATGCCGAATGATCCCGAACCCGTGAAGAACGAAATGTTCGCCCCAAAGATGCTGAACACCATCGCCACGAGATAGAAGACCACGAGGCCAAGCGTCGCGCCGATGACGATTCGTCGGAAGCGATTGGTCACGCGAATCACCCGAGTGCGATAGAGGAAGAGCATCACGCCGAAGACCGCGAGGGTGGTACCCACCGCCTGCAAGACGATGCCCGAATACTGCGCGTTAAACATCTTCGAGATGGCACCGACGAACAGCCCCTGACCGACGGCATAGACCGGGCCCAAAATGTGCGACCACAATGGCTTGAAGGCCGAGGCGATGGCAGCGATGAAGCCCACGATGGCACCGACGAAGGCCATCATCGGGAAGCTGAGCACGCCGGGCTGCGGTTCGGCAACCGCCATCCAACCGACGGCAGCCGAAATCAGTAGCACCGCGAACAGCACGAGGCTGGCACTCGCGGTGCCGCTCACCGTCATGACCCCACCGTGGTACTTGGTCGTAGGGCCGTCGTTGATCGGTGTGCCTGTCGGCGGTGCCCATGACCCGGCGGGCTGACCGCTGGCGGCCGCCCAACCCGCTTCACCAGCGTGGCGCTCGCGCATCTTTTCGAAGGTGGATTCGTTGAGCAGGGGGTTTGACATGACCTCATCATAAGGAATCGGTGACGCGATTGCCTACCGAGCGCCATGTCACCTCCGCCACGGGCTGTGGAGAACGCAACAACCACCCGACGCGAAGCCACCACCTCCCCACGCAAGGAAAGCGCGACGAGAGTGCCACCCACGCAAGGAAAGATTGGATGATGCGCCAGAAAACTCTGCAACACGAAGGTTGCAGATTTGGAGTCAGTCGGTATCGTTGAGCGCGCTCGCGCCCTCAACAGGGCGCGATTGTCATATTCGGGTTACCACAGAGTTCGGGGGCAAGAACAATGGCCAAAGATCGCATCGATCGAGACGAAGAAGATCTCGTACGTCTCTATCTCACCGATATCGGCCAATACGTTCTGCTCACCAAAGAAGACGAAGTTCGACTCGCCAAAGAAATCGAAGAAGGCAAGACCGCCGAGAAACAACTCGCCGCTAACGCGAAGATGTCGGCCGAACGCAAGCGAGAACTTCGCAAATTGCAGCGCCTCGGTGCGCGCGCCGAGCGCCAGTTCGTGCAGTCGAACCTGAGACTCGTCGTCTCCATCGCCAAGAAGTACCAGGCGTCAGGTCTTCCCCTGCTCGACCTCATTCAAGAGGGCAACCTTGGCCTGATGCACGCCGTCGAAAAGTTCGACTGGCGCAAGGGCTTCAAGTTCTCGACCTACGCAACGTGGTGGATTCGCCAAGCCATCACCCGCGGCATCGCCAATACGGGTCGCACCATCCGCTTGCCAGTTCACGCGGGCGACACCCTCGCGAGATTGCAGAAGGCCCGCTCACGTTTGGAGCTCAAGTTCGGTCGTCCGGCGACTCTTGCCGAGCTTGCCGCCGAAGTCGAGATGCCAGAAGACAAGGTCACCGAGGCCCTGCGCTTTGCCAACGAACCGCTGTCGTTGAGCGAGCCACTACGCGAAGACGGTGACGCCGAACTGGGTGACGTCGTCGAAGACCGCTCGGTCGAGTCACCGTTCGAAGTGGCCGCGACGGCCCTCTTGCCAGAAGAAATCAACCGATTGCTCGCCCCTCTCGACCCACGCGAGCGCGAAATCTTGGCGCTGCGGTTTGGTCTCGACCGTGGTGAGCCACGCACGCTCGAAGAAGTCGGTGAAGCGTTCAACCTCACTCGCGAGCGCATTCGACAGAT
>Ga0214923_10005744_pt1 | contig 14255 bp, 28 predicted proteins | sample LL1510_MetaG_FD_177993 | JGI IMG/M metagenome (GOLD analysis project Ga0214923, IMG submission 177993) | Freshwater microbial communities from Lake Lanier, Atlanta, Georgia, United States - LL-1510 | ecosystem: Environmental > Aquatic > Freshwater > Lake | place: USA: Georgia | collected... | reverse complement strand
CCAGTAGTTGCAACCTCCTGGGCTAATTTATTTAGAGCTGCATCTAATACATCAGCTTCTTTAGTTAAACCTAAACGATCTAGTCTAGTAGCTAATTTAGCAAGATCTTTTATCATAATAAAAACTCCTATGAAATTGTTTATATTTCATAGGAGTATTATTAGCAGATTTTTATTTTTTTAATCCCAATCAGGACGAATATGCAATCCAACTGGGAATCTAGGACAACCATCATCCGTCAATCCTTGATATTTGACTGTCAGAGGTTTCCCAATATAAGATTCTAGATTGTTCCACATTTCAGAACGTTCCTCTTGTGTTCCACGAGGCCTGACATCAAATTGGAGACCCGACTTTAGTTTGCATCTAAAGATTACCATGCCAGCCTCTCTGCCCTGTCCTTCTTTTCCTCCAACAATCTCAAACTCTGCATCTTCAAAATTTTTGACTTTGAGGAGTGACATGGAACGATTTTTAAACATATATTCGGAAGCAAGATTTCTAACTATAGCCCCCTCATATCCTGCTTCAATAACCTGAGACTGACCTTCCATAACTTCTTCTGGAGAATTAACTATCTTATTAGGACAAAGAATAATCCGAGAGGTTCCATCTACAACTTTGAGATCCAAAGAAAAATCCATTGGAATCCCCGGCCAACGATTAAGAAATCTCTCTTGAAAAGTTTGATTCAATACTGGACTATCATAAATATAATAATGCAAGCCAGCAGTATCTTCTCCGCGTTTTTTAATGGCAGAAGCAATCCTCTGAAAACCCCATCCATGTCGATAGAGTTCTCCATCTGTAGTCTCTCCTTCTTTTAGAATCTTTCCAAGTTCTTCTTTGATTTCAGTGGGTACCTCTAGTACCTTTCCTTTACGGGACCAAAGATGAACCACTCCATTTTCTTTTTTAGCAAGAGATCTAAATCCATCCAATTTGGGTTGGAGGATTGCTGGAAATTTAATTTTAGCAGAATGATCTTGCCATTTATGGGCCAACATGGGCAAGAAGAATCCAATTGATTCTTCTTTAATTTCAGAAAGAGATTCTGCATAACCTTCGTCCTTTTTCTTATTAAAGGACGAACGAGCTTCTGAACACGCTTGCTCGTAAGGAGTGGTTTCATTGGATCTGCCAATGTTCTTTCCCTCCTCAATCATACGGGAGTCTAGTTGCTTTTTTCCATCCAAATAACCATGTTCAATTTCAAGACAAGCCGTTCCATCTTCCAGCTTGGTAACAATGGCTTTCCACATTTTAATCTTGCCAGTTGTAGCTCGTCCATACAGAGTCGGAAAATCTACCATATTAACCTCCCAAATAAGTTAACCCCGTGGGCACACACGCCCACAGGGTTTCTAATGTTCAAAATTTGTCTGAATTTCCGCGTCTACATTCGCAACAAATTTCTACTTCATGCTCTGTAGTCTTATCGCAAAACTTACAGTAATCATAATAATATCCTTCATCATAAGCTCGCCAGTCTTGCTTTTGGACCGGAAGGTGACGAAAGACATAATCACGATCTTTTTCTTTCATAGTTACTCCTGAATCAAAGGTCGTGCATACGCCTGTGCAATCAGAAACTCCTCTCGTCCCGAAATAGAAAGAGAGAAAAGCGGATTTCCATTATTCCAATCAGCCTCCACCAGACCCGTGATATACATCTTAAGCAACTGCTCACTAATCTGAATCTCAGCTTCCGTTAGCTTATTCACATCAGCAAGATAAGTCAACACCCGAGGGTCCATATTTTCTCCCAGATTACTGAAAGATTACGCTAATCACTTGACCACACTTATATAGAATCCAAAAGATGGTCTCTTTAAGATTCTGGTGCAACTGAACCATAGATTCTGGATTAGCTGCAATCCAACCAATCAAAAAGTAAAGAATAATAAAAACCACCAGTAGAGTCAGAACTTTCTTTACCATGTTCGTCCTCAGAAAATCTTGATACCGGCGTCAGACTTAGTAGACTTCACTTTCTTTTCGCCAGCATAAATCTTGATACCCTCACTCTCCACCACATTCTCCGGCGGAGAATAAACGATACTGTCTGCATTATATCCCTGACTAATAGCCGCCATCCGAATCTTACCCCAATATTGCTTAGGGACCACACAATGCGGTCCAAAGCCAAAGATACCCGGCTTTGGAGAAAGACAGTACCAGAAACCCTGGTCGTTATGGTCGCGGGTAAAACCAAACTTCAGACCCTCATAAAATACCACGATAGACTTGGAAGTATGATTCGACACTGAACACCTCTAGGGCAGGGGTTTCTAACACCCAAAGTATAGGGACGAAAAAAAACAGATTAGAAAATAAGAAATCTAGGTAATGTTTTTTCCGATACCTTTCTTTGATCCTTTTTCTGTTACTAATATTATCTATTAGAAAGAGGAGATTCCAAATGAAAGAAATAAAACAACTCTCCAAAGCTCTTCAAAGTTTAGGTTATCACAACCTGAGTCAATCCCTCTTAAAGATTGGAGGGCAAACTTTGGAAAGTAAAATACAAAAAATAGAAATCTCTTCCAGTAGAATCTTGGCTGATAATCAGAATCAAAATAGTAGAATTATTGGTTATAAATTATTCATAACTCCAATAATTGGAGGTCAAAAAAGCAATACTCAAACAATTGATTACCTCTTTCAAAATGGTGTTAAACTTTTGCCCGCCGGGGGCAAGATTCCTCAAGTAATCTTGAATAATATAATTGGAAATAATATGATTACTCCTGGAATGTTTTCTTTAAATTTTATAGATGGCAAAACTAATTTAGACTTTGGATTAAATTTGGGAAGATAAAGATATCTTTATCTTCCCTTCTAACTCATTCTCCAGAACCTCCAGTAGATCCAGTATGTTCTCCAGTATCAGAGTTTACCGAATCAGTTTGGGGAGAAGTTTCAGTATTAGTTTTAATGCTGCTCTCTCCTAAACAGCCTGCTAGATTTACAACTATAATTAAAATTGCTAGTATAGTTAATTTCATATTTTACCTCCATCTGCTTTAATGCAGAACTTTATTTTACTCTCTCGACAATTCATTACCGGGCAAAAGTTTGACATCTTAGAAACAAAAAAGCCGCCCTATAGAGGGCGGTTTCTCGCTGCAACGAGCGGACGATTTATTTAGTGTGATTGCAGTCACACTAAAACACTGTCGTCCCTATAATCTTTTTTGTGACGGCGCTAAAAACACTCCGCTCATACGCCGACTTACTTGCGGAGGACAAAGAACACTCCATAAATAAAACATCACAAGTTTATACTCTTAGACGCTCGTAAGAGTTTAATAGGATGGGTCGGTATCATCGGGGAATCCCCTCCTCGTTGCCCACTAATCGTGCCTATTACACGAACACCGATGCAGGTGCGAGCAGTTTATTTTTAGGGATATCAACCCCCTTGTTCATCGGGTACTCACCACCCCGACTATCCCTGATTAGGGGAGCCACTCCTTTTCAATCTGAGGAAGGAGAACGATATACATATGCATTAGCACAAGTGCTAAGAATCTTCACAATGTATTCGTAAGATTCATCAACATGAATCGGCGCTGCACTTCCGTCCAGAAACCTAACGATTGTTCCACCTTCACCATGCGGCCAGAAAACAAAGCTCCCGGCCGGAAGGCAGATAATAGCGCCGTTTACAATATTCAATTCAAGATAATGCACGTTCACTCCTTTGGAGTCAAGAGGGAAGCCTTACCCGCGAGACGCAGAGCTAGACCGACATGACTACTCGTTGTCTTGGAGATAAAGACACCCGAGGAAGTATAATCATACACCTTCAGTCCGTAAGGGTCTCTCTCTGCAATCAAGAGATTATATGACCAGAGAGACTTTCCATCCGTAGACAGATTCTCTGTCTTAGCAGAAGCACCGCAGACCCAAGCACGCGCCACACCAAAGTTAGTCATATGTCACTCAATAGTAGGTGAGATAGATTACAGATAGACAACCCGACCTTCCTGCTCAAGACAGGAACCATTCTGGAAGTACCAGCGCCACAGAGCCCCATCTTCTCCACGCATAGCAATATAAGAGTCAGAGGTTACATAGGGAGCGAGTGCTTGAAAGAGCACTTCATCTTGTCCCATCTTTTCTCCTCGAAAAGAGATGTGGTCAATATCTCCATCATTATTGATGAAAGGCATCCAGCGCCAAGCCTCCAGAGCTTCCATCAAAGTCTGAGATTGTAGAACAGTCTCAGTATGCACCCAAGCATACCAGCGACCCATTTCTACCCCTCCACCAAAACAGCTTCCCGCCATGTTAGAGGTATCAGTCATCAGAGACTTGATGGCCGACAGAGCTTCCCCAAAGGAGGCAGCAGGAATGTGAAAGTTACACCCTTGCATTTCCATACAGTAGCCCATTGTATCCTCCACTTTTTATGAGAGAGTTACTTTGATATGAGTCTCATACACTTATGAGGCCCATAGCGAAGAAGCTCTGCCAACGACCGCAATATAGGGTAGAGATAAAAGAGATTAGAAAAAATGTGAGGCACCTGTAAGCCCGTGCCTCCCTGCGGCTCGCTCTCACTTCTTAGAGAGCGACTTACCAGCCGACTCGACAGCATCAACCGTCGAAGAAAGGAGGTCCACAACCGCCTGGAAATCATCCAGGGAGATACGAGCGGGCTTCGCACCCTTACCCGACTTCACTCGGAAGGAGATAGTCCCATCATCCAGGGTCAAAGTGCGGCGAACCACCTCAGACGCCGGAAGATTGTCATCCTCTGCAATCTCGGGAATCCCGTTCTTGGCAGCATTAATCAGGACAGAAACAGCCTCACGAAACTCGGTGTAAGGCATCACCTGAGCACCAGAACCCTTGCCGCGGTTCGTGGTGAAAGTAACCATAATCTTTCCGTCATCGTCAGGCTTGACGGAGAGAGTCTGCTTGATAAGCGCAACGGGGTTATCAGTAGACTCGGCAGCAAAGATAGCGGACATTGTTAGCTTCCAGAAGCAGGACAGAGTTTTTGGAAAGTAACTTTGACTGCCTGCTTTTCAGTCTAGTTACCGGATTGAAAGGGTGTCGTTTTACTTGCTTGCTTTCGACGACCTAAGTATAAGGTGGAGAAAAAACAGATTAGCTTTTTTCTTTTCCTATTTACTTAGTCGTCTTTAGGCTCTCGCTCTCCTTTTCCCTCACACCGTAAGTATAAAGAGGAGATAAAACGGATTAAAAAATATGTAATGTTTTTGCCCGAGGCGGGGGGCCTCGTGGATCTTGTCAAACTTTTGCCCGAAAAGGCTAGCCTCACCAGAATAATAGCACTCTAAATAATTAGTGGCAGATCATAAAATCTGCCACTTTGAGAGGGTCAACCTTTTAGATACCGTTTATTAGACGGTCAAATTGATTGATTTGATCTAGCTCTCTTTCGGTAAAAGGCAGCCCATCAGACCTCTGAAGCCAACGATCTGAATATCCGCCAAAGTGAGAACAGTTACGACGATCCTGTAGCAGACAAGTAAAAGCACCCTTAATGGTGCGGTGAAGATGATTACAGGAGCCTCTAACTGGACCTGAAGTAATATAATTGATGCGCATAAATCCTCCAGGTGATTTGCTAATCTATTTTAGATTTAGAGCAAAGTCATTATAGCTTCTCCAATAGAAGGGGAAGTCATATAGACTTGGGTTGAATAAAAGTGATGAACCCCCATCTTAGTTCGATATACTTCCGCCGCTTCCTTGGAATAGAAGATCAAAACATCGGCATCCTCAGAGCCAAGACACTTCTCCATCCCTCTCCAGGTTTTATCAGGATAAGGATTATGCAACACCCAAACAGGAGTCAGATTTTCCAAAATCTGAATCATGTCTTTTACTGCCTGATATCCAGGCCAGCCCATAATACGCCGAGAGTTTCGACACTCTCCCTCGTGTCCCTCCGGCCGACAACAAGGACTGTAATACGTTACAGTATAACTATCCCATTCCTCACAAGAAACATGATCAGGAGCATAGTTTCTATGCTCTGCAACTTTCTTAGAACAACGTTGAACGTCTGGATTATATTCTGCCAGACGGTCTTTCATCTTTTGAAGATCAATCATTGGAATCATCAGTTATACTCCATCAAGCTGTAACAGCATAAGGCTTGCTATGCTGCGAGATATAATCCACTACAGTCCGAATAGGCTGCCAACCCGCTACCGTATCTCCTCCAAAGTTATACCATTCGCCTTCCGCAGTATAAATGGAGATTTGAGCATCAGGAGAAAAAGAAGAATCCTTCTCCAGATAATGAAAACGATTAGAACAGTAAGCTCCCTCGTGCCACTGAATGGTCATATAAGAACCATTCTTAAATCCCAAGCGACAACCATGTCCTCGAGAACCAACCGTGACACTCACCACTCCCTCTAGAGTATGAGGAGAAAACTCCGCCCCATTCATACGAAAAATGATGCGGCCAGAATCATAAACAAAACCATCCTGAGACATTAGACTCTCCTTGGCTTTTTTGTGGTTCCAATCTTCACCGTAAGTATAACGGAAAAATAAATTGGATTATTTTTTTTCTAAAACCTATTATTATTAAGGGTAAAGATAATAAAAACAGCCTAATCAAAGGGATTTAGAGATGCAAGAAAAATTTAAAACTTTACATAATCTAGCGCTTCAGTTGAAAGGTGAAGGTTTTGCCCGGCAAGCGGAACGAGTCTCTAACTTGATTTTTAAAAAAGCCTTAGAGATTGATGTAAATTTTTTAAATCAAGTCAGAGAAAGATTAGGAGATTTAATCTTGGAGATGGAATATTATCCTCCTGGCGCGGGACTCTTTCCTGAGAAACAAGAGATTGGAATTTTCCTGAAAGATTTAAAAGAAGAAGGAAGAATCAGGACAGAGTTAAAATCTCTTGGTTTTGATTTTCAAGCTCTAGTCACAGATTCTTTTTTCTCTGGAACTATTTCCGGAGCTTCTTCTCAAGCTGTAAAAAAATTACAACCAGGTTACTATGCTCTCATAGTAACCATGGAGAAAAATACTAAGAAAGCAAATCCTCCTTCTTTACCCAGATAACTTTAAGTAAGTTATCTGGCAAACTTAAAGTTGCCGGGATTCTATCATCAGATCCTGTTGTAACCCAGGCCAGAGGATGAATCTCTAATTCTTCTGTAGTAAGAAAAGAATTCTGATTAGAAGGATAATGAAAGCCTTTATAACCAATTTCAGAATAATAAATTTTAGAACCTTCTCTAACCTTGATCATTTTTTTCTCCCAATTTGATTATGAAATAAAATATTACAGGTAATACTACCAACCAAAATACCAAAGCTGTTTTTCTGCCAGAGTTGTCTAGAGTTATCCAAAGCATCCAAGTAAAAATAGTATTAGTCATCCACCAAACTACTTCTTCCATATAAGACCCTGTTCTATAGTAGGGCAAAAGTTTTACATTGGCAACAGAAAAATTAGAAGGGCTTGTATAAAACTACAAACCCTTCTATTTCCCTGGAAAGATTAGTCATCTTCCTCCATTTCTTCCTTTTCCGGCTCCCATTCATCGTAATACATTTGGCCGGCCTGATAGAAAGCTTCTCCTGCAAAGTGTTCCATTTCTTCTCTATATTCCATCTTAATAGAAAGAGTAGGATAATCCTTAGAAACTTTCTTCCAGAACTTATGAGGAGCACTCCAGGGTGTCTCAAAATAAAGAGAAAGATAGTTATCTTTCATGCCCAAGATTTCTGTATGACAGTCTCCCCACTTAACTCCCCAGTTATTACATTCCCATTCATATCCAGAAGAATCCGATTTATGCTTTTCGCAGAAAGCACGAATGACAGGATTCTTTTCTACAAACTCACGCATAACTGCCGGGTCATATGGCATGACCTGGACGGCAAGAGGAACAGGATAGAGAGAATGAAAAGAAAATAGATTCTGACTTTCAGCAGTCTGAAGATTATGGGCTTCCTCCATCAGAATCTCCAACTGAAGATCCGTAAAAGAGCCCCAATCTTCGTAAGAGATTTCCTGATTAATAAACCGGCGGCCCGTTTTAGCTGCCTTGAGAAACCGGGTCATATCTTCCTCGGGACCTTCAATGCTTGTCGTACAAAAAACCCAGTTAGGCATAACTCCTCCTTTCACTAATGGCTTGGCTATCTGCATGGTAAGTATAGGTTGGAGATAACTTTGATCAGATTATTTCTGATCCAGAATAAAAGGATTTCCAAAGTAAACAGAATGTCCACACTGAGGACACTTCATTACTCGACAAACCTTGCTAGAAACCATATTCAGAGTTGTGCCATTCTGGATCGGTGTATTGTCCAAAGTTCCCCAGGTAGGAACCAAAGCAATAGCGCACTTCATTTCGACTTTACAGTCTCGACAATGCATTGTAGGCTCCCTTTCCTTCATACCTAAAGTATAGAGAAAAAATAAAATGGATTAGAAAATATGTAAAACTTTTGCCCGTTAGGGTTACTCTGGTGTAGAGCAACCCATCCAAGCAAGAGCTAGAATAACTAGCTCTTTACTTTAGAGTATATTCTTTAATATAATATTGAAGATATTGATAGTCATCATCATCCAGAGACATATACATCATTTTAATCCAATCTTCCGCCTCCCCCTTATTGGACCAGACTCCTTCAATCTGGGGAGAATCCACTCCATTATCGGAGAGAACCACATAGACAAACATATGACCTCCTACCACATCCGAGACTTTGCAATCTTAGTCCAGAGAGCTTCAATCGCAGAGGAGTGTGCAATCGTGCCATCCCCACCCCAATGATGCGAGTATTCATGCACCAGCGTAGCGAGAGTCTCTACTGCATCCTGAAGCAGAGACTTAGCAATAAAGATATCTCCACCCTTGTAAAGACCGACGATTTCTCCGTCACGCACAAACTTAACCACGGAAGGCTTCACTTCCACACTAACACTCTTGAGAGTGTTAACTGCCCAGTTAAGATTGGAAGCTTCCTCGGGATTCAAGGTTTCCAGGGGATAGACTTCCGCCACCGCATCACGCATGTCATTAGACATTTCTGCGTAGGTAGAGAGACCGATTTCTTTGCGAAAATCTGCATAAATGTCCTGATTCAACAATCCGCCGAATGCATCCATTAGAGACTTAGAGACACGCACGGACCCCCAGCCGAAAGACTCCGCCCTAACAGCCTCCTCTCCAGAGGCCGTCACAATGCACTTCTTATTACCCTGTTCCGAGACATACTGACGCAAGAGGTCACGAATCACGCTTGCACCAGTCCAAGCATAACCGGACTGAGCTTCCCAATGATTATTCTCAAAGAGCTGCCGAACCTCAGTCAATTGAATCTGACTCTCCTGGTAGAGATTGGAAATCAGAGCGACAATATTGTGACGCACATCCCACTCATCAATCATGGAACGGTCTCGATTCAGATTCATATCAGTGAGGTCATAGCCCCACTTCATATTCTCCATTTCCTTAACAAAGATACCCTTAGCAAAGACCTTATTACGGAAGGTTTCACCCATCAGGACCTTCCCATAATAAGACCCCTTGCTCTCCACATCATCCTGCATGAACATGAAAGACTGAGTAATCTTATCCCACTCAGCCTTATAGACAGGATAGATTTCCACAGTCACATCATCAGTCACGGTCTGACGCTTGTGAGTGGTAAAGGTCAGCACCTTCCGACCGCCAAACTCGGTAGAAGTAGAAAGAGAAGCCGTCCAGTTTTCGGTCTGAGTCCGAATAATAACCTGACGCTCTTGACGCACCAGAGCCAGGGTTCCAACCTTCATACCCTCCCCAAACTGACCCCGCTGGTCAGTACGGTTAGCCTTCGAAGTAACCCCAAAGAGAAGCGCCTCACGATTGAGAGACTTCGCCCCATAGTTAGTCAGAATGACCTTGCCCATGTAGGAGCCGCCTTCATAGGAGATAGCACCCTTGACTCCGCAATCATCCTGCGAATCAATAAAGTTCTGAACGAGCTCCCGGAGCCCTTCATAAGCTCCCCAGTTAGGAAGGTAATCAGAAGAAACAGAAAGAGCAATCTTAGCCATGAGAGCCTCCATTCGTTCTGTTCTCAACCAGCAGCCTACCGACACCGTAAGTATAGGAGTGGAATAAAAAGGATTAGAAAATTTCTAAAAAGGATTAGAGGAAGATGTAAAGTTTTTGCCCGCACATACTCGGGTTTACTCTCTTTGAAGAAAGACTAGTCTTTCTTCAAAGAGCCCTCCGGGCAAAAACTTTACATTTTTTATAATCCTTTTTATTCCACCGGTATACTTACGACGCCAGGAGGTTAGAATGTTTGATCGCTATACTTTCAAGGTAACGACCCTTACTTATGGCATTCTGACTCTGGAAGTGGATTATTATATCGAGGAAACTATTGATGACTATGAATCTGATTACTTTGAGATTCAAAGTGTAGTAGATTCTGAAGGTCAGATTCTTAATCCTCAGAATCTGTATCTCTACGATAATGACCGAGAGGAATACAATCATTTTTGCGATTACATTATGAAAGAGATTCAATCTCAGAAGATGAAGAAGTTGTTTCAAAACTTCTCTGAGATTGAGTTTCAAAATGATAAAGATATTCCTTTCTAAATAATAAATAAACAGACAGATAGACAGATAGAGAGTAAACCCTCTCTATCTATTGCTATATAATGTCAAACTTTTGCCCGGAAAGTAAAAGACCTCCGAGTGAGAGGAATCATCCCCTCGCCCGGAGGCTTGATCAACAGAGAATGTTTGGACTATTATTCATCCAAACATACTGAAGATCATCCCAATGATAAGAGGGAATAATAACTTCCTGAATCTCTCCAGATTCATGATGCAGGAAAATATAGATATTCTCAGAAAGAGAAAAGAAAGAAATCTTCTCTCCTTCTTTCATCGGTTCAGAACCTTCCCAGAGAGGAGAGAATCGTGACCCACAGCACTCACAGAATGACAAGCTAAAGAGCCCCAGACTCTTAGCTTTTTCATTTGCTTCTTTACAAGATTCTCCCCAGATAAAAAGATAGTTACCAATCCCAATCTTCTTATCTTGGACGTAGTATCCGCCAGAGTTATTCTGACTATAGAGATAGAAACCGCCCATGAGATCCTCCAGATTTTGATAACCTAAGTATAAGGGTAGAATAAAATAGATTAGAAAAAATGTGAAACTTTTGCCCGGGGAGAGGAAAAGATCCCCATCAGTTCTTCCAAGAGAACCGCCTCAAAAAACCGCCGGGCAAAAACCTCACACATTTTCTGATCTAGAATATCTTTCACATATACTTTCGGCATGGAGGAAGCGTGACAGTGAATATCGATGGTAAGGATTACACCTACTCCAATGATGATACGTGGGAAGTTCAAGTGGGAAAGGGAAGTAGCGCATACAAGACGCGCTACTCTTTCAACAATCCTAGTAAGGCCGTCTTTTACTTTAGCTCCATCAACATTGGTCGGGGTTATAAGAAGCGTCTGATTCTGAATCAGAATAATCTCAAGATTAAGATTGCTAAGTCTATCTCTTAATCTCATCACTCAAGGAGTCACAATGTCAATGTCTTCCCTTCAGACTGTCAAGGTCAACCTTTCTCTGGGAGACCTGATTATCACGGCAGAATACTATCAGGGTTATCGTGGTTCTTATCTGACTCCACCAGAACCCGATGAGATTCAGATTCTTAGCATGAGTTACGCATCCGGTGAAACCCTGAATCTGACGGAAGACGAAAGGGAGGAGTTTATCGTAGAATACTACGATATCATTCTGGAGGCGGTAGCGGAAGCTCACGAGGATTATCTGGAAGAACTTTACTCCAAGTTTCCAGAGAAAGATTATTCAGAACTGGATCCAGAGATTCCCTTCTAACCAGAAGTAGGAGTGAAAGCTGCAAGGCTTTCATTTCTATTTCTCTCTTATGTCAAGTTTTTGCCCGGAAAGTGGAATAGGCTATATCTCTTTATGGATTATGTTTTACATAATCCATAAAGAGCCGCTCGGGCAAAAGTTTGACATGCCCATAAAAAAAAGAGTGAAGCTGTTACACTTCACTCTCTCTGACGCTCACTCGCTCTCGTGAGCGACTAGATCCCGGACATAGATATCTCCAGAGAGAGGGCTGAGAACAGTCTCAGTCATGGCGAGATCAATAGCCCGACTGTAGTTATCCTTCACAAACTGGTCCATATTATCGCCATAATACTTCTGAGGAACATAGAGTACGCGAGAACCCTCTACACTCGTATAAGTCTCACCATCATTCAAGATAATAACCCACATGATTTAACTCCTTTTACTTGTTACGCAACCAGGGTGGAATCGGGTTACCGCTCCGCCAATCATGCTCCCAGCGAGTACGCATGAGTGCGATAGTCTCCATGGGAACACCATGAACATTCTTTGCAGCAAGAGTGGCATTATCCATGCCACCATCAAAGCAGTCTACTACCACCACTCTAGCTCCATGCTTCAAAGCCATGGAAAGATAAGGTTCCATTTCCCAGCGAGAAGTGAAAGTATTAGCCACAATGACATGCATTCCGGCCTGCAAACAAAGATCAGTTCTGCGCTGACAATCAGCATGAGCTTCCGCCAGTCGGTTACCGTCAAAGGTATAAACACCCTTTACAGTAAAGAAGTCATCCGCCGCATAAACCACGGACTTCAGACCTTGACGAATCATTCCATCCGAGATAGAGGAGGCATAAGACGACTTACCGGAACCGGGGAGACCACGAACAATCGTCAGAACCGGCTGCATAAGAATCTCCAGAAAGAAAGAGAAAACAGGGGGACAGGGCGAACCTGCCCCCTTTACTTCACCAGTTACCAACCTTCTTTTCCACCTTCAGAGGCGGATTCTCCAGTTCACTCGCGCGCTGAATCGCGCGGTTAGCCTTGTCAATCGCCATCGCAGCGCGCTTCCAAGCCCGCGCCTTACGATGGTATTCAGCAGCCTTCATATGCGCGTTAGACTCGTCCAAGTTACCCTCCGGGTTGTTACGCACAAAGTATAAGTGCGGAAAAAAATGGAATACCTTTTATGTAAAACTTTTGCCCGCCCCCGGAGACACCAGCCTAGAGAGAGCTAGGTAAAACTTTTGCCCGCAGACGCACATAAAAAAAGACCGGGGTTAGATTGATAGTCTAACCCCGGTCATAGATTATTAAAAAGCCCTAACCAGTTGATCAGACTGGGTTCTGGACCTTTTTGGCAAGGTGGTCCACCGGGTTTATAGCGCCGGTTCTCCGGCCACTTACTTTATAAAAGCAACCATCCTCCATGGGAAAGAAGTAACTTTTACTCCATCCAGTATTCGTCTATAGGTTCATCCACATCGCCCTGGTTATATCCGGTAAGAATCTCCGGGCGATAACGGGAGAGCTTTTCTTTCTTACAAAGATTACAGACACGACAAAGCGGGATGCCTTGCGCATCATAGACCCACCAAGATTCATTATGAGACATAATATCTTTGAGGCAGCTATGATACTTCATCATAATCCCCATTGTAAAAAAACTAAACTTCCAAAGAGAGTGATGATTACTACTAAACAAGTGTGAGGGAGAGGCTCTAACTTTCGAATCTCACCCTCATATGTATCTTCTTCAGACGGATGCTTCATATATACACATAAAACAAAGGAGCTTAGATCAAAGGAGCCTAGATCAAAGGAGATTAGATCAGAGGACTAAGCGCCATTCTACTCACGCCGTAAGTATAAGCATAGAAAAAAAGGGATTAGATTTTATGTTATGTTTTTGCCCGGCTGCGAGGGAGGGTAGATTGTAGGACTTTTGCCCGGAGGGCTTGTTGATAATGCAAAGCATTATCAACAAGAGCCCGCTCACGCGGGCAAAAGTTTGACATCAAAAAAAAGATTCAGGGTGCAAGGATTTCCCCTTGCACCCTGGCTCTCTCCGGGTTACTTGCTCAGCTTGCTCCCGGCTGCCTCGACCGCCGCGACAGTCGAGGAGAGGAGAGCTACCACTTCCGCGAAGTGGTCCAAGGGGATACGGGCGGGCTTCGCCCCCTTCCCACCCTTCACGCGGAAGGACACGACGCCATCCTCCAGGCGGAGAGTGCGGCGAATCATTTCCGCCGCCGGGATATCCTCACTCTCCGAGACCTCCGGGATGCCGTTTTCCGCGGCATCCCGGAGAACAGCGACCGCCTCACGGAACTCCCCGTAGGGGAGAATCTGAGCCCCGGAACCCTTCCCCTTGTTCGTGGTGAAG
>Ga0214923_10005742_pt1 | contig 14260 bp, 19 predicted proteins | sample LL1510_MetaG_FD_177993 | JGI IMG/M metagenome (GOLD analysis project Ga0214923, IMG submission 177993) | Freshwater microbial communities from Lake Lanier, Atlanta, Georgia, United States - LL-1510 | ecosystem: Environmental > Aquatic > Freshwater > Lake | place: USA: Georgia | collected... | reverse complement strand
ACGACGTGTCGCGGCCATCATCATCCGCGACGTGTTGCAGGAGGAGCCCGACGATCTGGTCGAGGGCTATCTGGACGAGATAATGCTCGCGGCCCACAGGATTATACAACTGCCAGCCTATCGGTTCGTGGCCGAAGGCTATGCCAACAATATCGCCGCCGAACTCACCCGCCTCCGTGCCGAGAACGCACGGCTGAGGGAGGCGGGGCAGGCTGTGGTGGATAGCCATCCGATGACGCCCAGCTATCAGATCGAAGCCCTCCGCGCCGCCCTCAAGGAAGGGGGTGGAGAGTGAGCCTCCCCGCCCCTCCTGTGGAGGTGAAGGGACCATGACCCGCGCCGCCAAAATCCCCCAGGCCGAGGTTCAGCGCATGATCCGGGCTGTGGAAAGCGAGGGCAAACAGGTCGCCGCTGTGGATATGCACCCCGGCGGTGTTGTGCGCCTCTTGATCGGCGAGCCTTTCCGGGCCGGTGATCTCGCCCAGGAGAGCGGCGACGAATGGGACAGGCTCATCGCCGCCCAATGAAAGCCGTGGCGACCGTCACCTTGAAGCACCTAGTCAGAGACCGGGACCGGCACGGCAACCTGCGCCACTATTTCCGGGCGCCGGGCCGGCCAAAAGTGCGTCTGCATGGCGAGCCCGGCAGTAAGGCGTTCATGGAGGCCTATGCCGCCGCCCTGGAGGCGCTACAGGAGCCCACCGCCGGTGTGGGCAAGGCTCCGCGTCCCGGCACCATCTCGGCCCTTTGTGTGGCCTTCTATCAGTCCAGCGACTTCAAGCAGCTAGCCACCCACACGCGCTACACCTACCGGCAGATCCTCGACCATTTCAGGGACTCCTATGGGACCGGCCGCGCGGGAACTCTCAGCGCGCCGCAGATCAGCGCCATCCTCGACAAATGGTCCGATCGCCCCGCCCAGGCGAAGAACATCCTGAAGGTCCTGCGGGTGCTGTTCCGGTTCGCGGTCAGCCGCGGACTTGTGAAGTCAAACCCGGCGATGGCCGTTCGTTTCAAGGCCCCGAAGACAGAGGGCTATCGCGCCTGGACCGACGCCGACATCGAGGCCTTCGAGGCGCACTGGCCTGAAGGATCCCGCGCCCGGCTGGCGCTGGCCCTGTTGCTCTACACCGGCCAGAGACGATCCGACGTGGTGAAGATGGGCCGACAGCACCTCACGGACGGCGCCATCCGCCTGCGCCAGCAGAAGGGCGGCCCAGACGCGCCGCTGCTGACCCTGCCGATCCATCCGACGCTGAAGGCCGCGCTCGACCTGTTGCCACCCGGCCAGCTGACCTTCCTGATGACCGCCCAGGGCAAGCCGATGAGCCCCTACGGATTCTCAAACTGGTTCGCGGATTGCGCCAAGAAGGCGGGCCTTCCAGAGCATTCATCGCCCCACGGCCTGCGGAAAGCAGCCGCCCGGCGCATGGCCGAGGCCGGATGCACGACGCTGGAGATAATGTCAGTCACCGGCCACCAAAGCCTGCGGGAGGTCGAGCGATACACCGCCTCGGTCAGCCAGAAGCGCCTCGCGCAGTCGGCCCTGGATCGTATGGGGAACGGGTGAGTGTCCCACCGTATTGTCCCACTCTGAAAATCCCCTTGCACAGAAGGGGTTTTTGAGGGGATTGGTAGGCCGGGTGGGTGTATGTTTAGTGTGTTAAATCAGTGCGTTATAAAATCCCACCGCGTTTTTGGACCCATTGCCCCGCTTGGGTTCCTAGCGTCAGTGTCCCACCGAAGGAGACCAGAAAATGACCATCCCAGACCTAATCGCTTGGCACACCGCCGCGCTCGAATCCGCCGGCCGTGACTCCGCCGTCATTCACCAAGACGCGCTTGAAACCCTCAGATGGTGCGTTGAATTGCCCGCATATGGCGGAGGCGGCCCCCATTCGCGCGCGGCTGCTTTTGAAAGCCTCTTGGACGGGGCGAACGTCATGGCGGAAAAACTGAAGGCCGAGGGGGACGCCGATTTTAGGGAATGGAACGACGGCCTAGAGCGCGACGATCCGGCGTTTGCTCTTTTTGATGGCCCCGACGACGCCTATGAAACCGGCGTAAAGTTCTGGCGCGCCTTTAGCGTTAATGTTTCCGAGCAAATGGGCGACTATGACGGGCGGGCGCCTAAGGTGATCTAGGCCGCCCGCTCCACCTCAAACCGCCCGCGTTTCCATTTCAGATAGTCGGCGGCTTCCTCCAGGCTGAAGAAGGGCTTGATGAACCGGACAGGATCGTGGGCAAACGCCGGGTCGATCACCGCCGCCATGGATCTTGCCCAGTTGCTCTCTTTGAAGCCCTTTTCTTTGGCGTAGTGATCAAAATCCTTATAGGTCCCGACCCTGAACCCATGACAGAGGCGCGGTGGGTCATTGTGCCAGATCGGCTGATAGCCGGAATTGTGCCGATGCCCGCAAGCAAGGATGTGGTCGCGATAGTTGAACAGGGTTTCACGGACCAGAGCATGGGCCGGATTGAACTGCGAGCCGCCGGGGAAGTCATGCCGGCAGTTCATGGTGAACTCGACATCGCCGGGCAGGACAACGCGCATCCGGGCGCCCACATCTTCGCAAAGGCCGGGTAGCTTCTTCAGCCGGTGGATGACCTCGGCAACGTCGCCCTTCTGGGTGTTCCAGGTGTCGTGATTGCCTAAAACCGTGACCAGCCAGGGCAGCTCGCACATGAGCCACTCGATCAGCTTCAGCGCCTGCTTTGACGTGACCTCCTGGTTGGCATAGAGGCCCATCAGGCGGCCAACCCAGTTGTTGGAGGCATCGCCGATGTTGACCGCCATGAACCCCGGCGTGTCCCGGCAGATGCGAACGTCGCGCTCCAGATCACCCCAGGCACATCCGGGGTCGTCGATGTGCGGATCCCCGAAAAATGCAACAGCGATAGGGCCGTCCATGTTGACGCGCACCGTTTGCAGCTTGGTCGCGTCGTTGTGGACCTTGCGCTGGGCGTGCCGTGCGGTCAGTTGAGCAATCAGCGTCTCTGCGTCCGGCTCGCCGTCGTCGGGCAGCGGATCCACGGAAAACGCCGCAGCCGCCCGCTTTGGCCGGTAGTGGCTCTGATCTACGGTCAGGCCGTATTTGGCCTCCGCAGACATCAGGCGATTGCGAACGCTCGGAATGGACAGGCCTAGCCGTTTGGCCGCCTCTTCCCGATAGGTCTTGAAACCTTCTGCTAGAATTTCGTGGCAGACTTCGATAGTCTGTTCGGCCAACTCGCGGGAGATTGGCGGGCCGCTCACGGGCAGGCCTTCAGGGCTATTGCAGCCCGCATCCACCCCTGCCGGCCCCAGTCCCGAGCCGCAGCCTCGCCGGTCAGGAACGCCGCCAGGTCGGCCCGCTCCTGATCGGTGACGGGGGCCACGAGACCACCCTGCACCGGAGGCTCATCCTTGACGGGCTGACAGAGCCGGGGATCGGGTGCGAGGGGCGGCGGAACATCAGCGGGGGGCGAGAGCGTCTGACAACTCGCGAGAGCCAATGACGCTACGGACAGGGCAGCCAGTCGAATCATAGGTAGGCACCTTCTGAATGATGGTCTGGATGGCGGATGCCGATCGGCGAGCAGCAGAGACGCGGGCGTCACATTGCGCTCCGGCCTCAGAAACAGCCCTCAGAGCCCTTCCTTGCTCTTCCCGGCGCAGAGCATCCGCTTGGCGGTAGGAGGCCTCCCACGCGGCGGCTCTGGCCTTCTCAGCGCGGGTTTCGAGGCGGGAGGCGTGGAGGCTGGCCTTGGCGCTATCCAGGCGCAGGGTCTGGACCCCGGCGAGGGCGAGCGCCGCAGCTATGACCGGCGCCCACCAGAAGCGGAGGAGCAGGGCGAGGGTCATAGGTCGAACCAGTCATGCAGGAGGGTGCCGCAGATCGTGCCCACGGCGATAATCAACACGCCCCAGATGGTCAGGCCGATGAAGTCAGCGGCGCTCACTTCGCCACCTTCAGGTTTCCAACCCACACGTCGCGCGGGATTTGCGCCGGGGTTTGCGTCGGGGGCGTGTAGGTCGCCTTGATCCGCTCCAGCTCAGCGGTGACGTCGGTCTGGTTCAGGCTGACCCCGGCCAGGCGCTTGATGGCGTCGGACAGGATCAGCAGGGTGTCTTCGGAGGCGGTCATTTCGGATATTTCTCCCACGTGAGTTCCCAATGCGGTCCGTCTTTGAAGGTCACCCACGAACCTCCCCAGGTGATCGGGACGCCTTCGTCTTTGGCCGCAGCCAAGACGGTCAGCGCCAGCCGGTCATAAAGCGGCCAGTCCCATGAGACCGTGCCGTTGATGACCGGTGCGAGATCGACCGCATGACCCGTCAGGTGGCGGCTGTTCATCGTCTTGGTCGCGCCCTTGGCGAACAGCACCTTTTGGCGTTCGATCGTCCGCAGGCCCTCGAGGACGGTGAAGTCCAAAGGGCTTTCCCCGATGGCTCGCTTGACGACTCTGACGAGATCGGGATGCACGCCCACCAGCCTTTCAAGGGACCGGGGGCCGAGTGCGTAGCTCATGGGCTCACCTTTTCATTAATTGGGGCTTGCCACTGCGCTGGGCTTGCGGCATTGTTTGAGGGCCTGCCAAGGCCGCTGCGCCAACAGCGGTCCAGATTCAAAACAATCGCCCCTCCGGTTCCTAAGGCCGGGGGGGCTTTGCTTTTCAGGCCTTAACTTCCGTGGTTGTCGTGGTCACAACCTGCTGCGTCGGCTCATCGTCCCGCTCGACATCGGCCTTCACGCCGTCCTTCCCGGCGGATAGCCCCAGCTTCATTCCGGTGATGCAGACCAGGGCCACAAGCACCATGAGCGCCGCCGCGATCTGGCCTTGACCGAGCAAGTCAAGCTGCTGCTGCTGCCGGGTTGCCGCCCAAGGCCCGCGCCAGATGACCAGTCCATAGCCGACGAACACCAGCGTCAGGGCCATGCCCGCGCCAAGCTGCGACCAGAACCGGAGCGACCCGGCTGCGAGCATGGCGGTCCATATCCGGCTCATGGCGGCGGAGGGCTCGGAAACAGACCCGCGACCCAGCCCTTGAATCCAAGGATGATCAGGGCGCCAAACATGACGATGGCCCCGATGAACCCCATGCCCTTCGTCTTGAGGTCCAGAAGCCCCTTGACGTCCGCTTTCAGGCGCAGCACCTCGCCGACCAGGCCCGATCCGCCCATGCCCTTGCCGTCTTCAGCGGGTTTTCCGATGGCTGTTAAAAGAGCTTCGTGCTGTGACTTCATGCCGCCGAGGGCGTCCCGAATCTCTTGTCGGAAGGCCTCCAGGTCTTCATGATTCCGCCCGTAGGGGTTGCGGGGCTGCATGGCCATCAGATCAAGCCCGGTTGATTCATGTGCATGTGCTGCCCTATGGTGAGGTCATGGAGACAGAAGGCCAATTCCGGGTGATCGACCCAGAGACAGGGAAACCGCGCCCAAAGGGGACGGAGGAATGGACAGAGGCCGAGTTTCAGGCGTGGAAGCGCGTTCCGTGGTGGCAGAAACGGACCATCATCATTTCCTACCCAAGGGTTAACTGGTTCATTGTCTTGGGTAGCCTTGCGACTATTGTGGCAAGCGCATTTCTACAGACTTTGCGCTAGTCGATTGAGCGGCGATCAGGGCCGCGACTGCCGGATCGGCCCGGAACTTCAGCACCGCCTGCGCCTGCCTGGGGCCGTATTGCTGTTGGATGTAGGCTATCACCGCGTCTGTGGACTGCGGATCGACCGCAAGGCGGGTCAATTCGTCGATGGTGTTTTCGTCGATGCCGAACCGCCGGAGGAACAAACGCCCGCCGTCGAACAGTGCGCCGACAACATCGCCACGCGCCAGCTTGCCGGTCGCCATGATGGCCGATTGTGCGTCGTCCAGATTTTGCGTGTCCGCAAACATGCCTTGCGTCTTGGCCCCCAAACGCGGCGCAATGTCCGTTGCGTTTTCAAAGGCTCGCCGCTCCAGGGTGATGGCGCGTTGGAAGTCGGCGGTCTTTTCTGGTCCAACCAGGGCGGTCAGGCGTTGGGTGGGCTCGCTACCCATTGCGTAGGTTTTTGCAAAACCGGGCGCCGCCGCTGGATTTTCCCCGACTTGGCGTTGTATGGCCCGCCGTCCGGTCGCCTGCGCGATCTGTCGCTGATCGGCATTCATGCCGGACATTTCCGAAACAAACTGGTCGGTATCGCGTCGGGTCAGGTTCTCGCCGGTGTCGGCTGCGCTGATTAGCTTGCTGCTGGCCTCATAGTTGGACAGGGCTTCATCATAGCCGCCAACCTGCGTCCGCGCATTGTTCCGCACGGCCCGCGCCAGATTGCCCAGCAGGCGGGATTGATTGGTCGGCGCGCCGTTGACTTCTGCCCTTTTAGCCGCATCAAACAGGCTGGACGAAATTTCCTGCGCCATACCGATGTTGATTTGCGTTCCGCCGGGATTGTCCAAGGCCGCATCGGCAAGAGTGTTGAGTTGCGCCGCCACGTTCCGCGTCTCGGGATCAAGGCTGTTCATGGCGTTGGCCGCCGCGTCCTTGATAGCCTTTCGGCCGTCTGGCGAGCGCAGGGCTTGAACGGTGTCGGCATCCAGCGACACGGGCTCCATCCGAACCGCGCCGAATTGTTGATCGGCCTGGACGCGCCGCGCGTCCGATATTTCTGCCCGCAGCACGTCGGGCGTCTTGGTCTCGGGCGAAATGTAGGTTTTGGCTTGGTCGCCAATCCGTGTCGGCAGATCGACAGCCCGCTGTTCGGAAAACTGGCGCACCTTGTCGCGGCCAAGTTCGACGTTCGGAACTCGCTTGACCTTCACCGGCTTTGCCGCCGCTGCCCGGATCACGCCGCGCCCGCCTTCGTTGACCACATCGGTCAGGGTCGGGTTGATTCCGACCGAACGGAACTCGTCGGCCGCAGCCCTCATGGCCGCCACGTCCTGCGGGGCCTTTTCGAGCAGTTTGTCCACGGCCTTGTTTTGCACGCGCGGAACCCGCTTCGGGCCGGATACGCGCAAGCCCGTCGCCAGTCCGCCGGCCAGTCCGCCCGCAGCCGCGCCGATCTGTTCGCCAGTCTGTCCGCCCATAGCAAGGCCGACCTCGCCGCCGACTGCTGACGTGACCGCCGGAACCACCACGTTGGCAATCCGCGCCGGAAGCGACCCCGGCAGCAGTGCGCCCGGCACGGCCTGCGCCCCGTAGCGCGTCAACTTGCCGCCGAAGGTCTGGGGAGCATAGCCCCCGCCAAGCTGTTCGATGCGCCCTTGGCTCGTAGGCGCCACAGAGGCCCGCTTCAGTCGCGCCGATACGTCCTTTTGCCCGAGACCGCCCGCCACCGTAGAGGCCAGCAGCGCGCCGCCCTGTTGCACAAGGTCGGTAATCTTGGGAACGCCCGGTCCCTGCATCCGTGAAAGTTGGCCGATGGGAGACAGGGACAGCGCCATATCAGCCATGCTCTGCAGGCCCTCAAGGGCGCCCTTCTTGCCGCTGCGCGCATAGTCTGACGCCCCGCCCACCGGGACAATCGGATTGCCCTTCGCCCCGTTGTCATTGCGGCGCACGTTGCCCTGATAATCGCGGTAGAACGCGCCTTGTGGCAGGGCCGACAGCGCCTTGACATAGCCCGGCGACCCGGCAGGACCGGCCCGCCCCAGGTCAACAATCCTCTGCCCCCTGGCGTCGGCTGCGGTCGGAGGTGCGGGAGCGCGCTTGGCGGGCTTGGGCGGTTGGCTGGCATACCATTGTTTGGCCCCGTTCAGGGCGGTCGCCTCGTCATTCGCCTGAATGTCGAGTGTTCGGCCGTCGGGCACTTGGATGCTGTAGACGGGCATTATCGGACCCCCAGCACTTTGAACTTTCCGGCCGGCGCGGTAGTGGTCGGCGGCTTCGCCGGAACCGAACCCAAAGCCGGGCGAACAATCGGGTTGCCCTTGTCCCTGTTCAGGTTCTTGCGGAGGTTTCCTGCTGCGTCCAGATAGTAGGCCCCCACCGGAATCGTGGCCCGCGACTGGCCCTCCGAAAGGTCAAAGGGATTTTCCGGCGCCAGCCCTTGAGTGCGTGACAGCACCGCCGCTTTCGACCGCTCTATGTTTGTATCAAGCTGTTTTTCGCCCTGATTGGGGTCAAGGTTGCTGTTTGACGCCTTGAGCATCATCAATTCTGGAACCGCAATGCCACCTAGAGCCCCACCCGTCTTGGAGGCGTCCCGCATGGCTTGCAGTTCCCCAAAGGCGTTCCGGGCGTTGATGGTCTCGACATCCTGGCCGAAGTTATATGAGTTCGAACCGGCAAACTTGCGCAAGGCGTGGCCGATCATGCCGGTATTGTCCCACGTCGAACGCTTTTTTAGCTCCTCAAGGGAGCGCACAGTGTCCCGTTCGCGGTCAAACTTGTATTGGTCCGCCGTGTTGGTCGTTTTCGGCACGGCCACCCACAACCCGCCCTGATACATGATCTTTTGGCCGGTCTTCGGGTTGGTCGCCGTTTGGCCTTCGCGATAATCGGTCATTATTGAGCATCCAAGATATAGCCTGTCGGCAGTTTCGATCCACCAGAGCCGCCACCACCCACGCGAGGCGCGAACACCTTGGGCGCCGCTCCAAACTTGGCGACCTTCTTCCATGAGCCGTCCGTCTGGCGCTCATAGATGCCGTCAGGGCCCTCGATGCGTGCCGGCTCTTTCGACTGTTGCAGTTTCAGCGCCTCTTCCGGGGTCGCTTCCCGAGTGCCGACCTTATCCACCGTGCCGTCAAGATTCGTCGAAAAGACATTAGAGCCAACTGCAATAAAGTCCGGGTTATAGGCGACGTTTTTGCCACCGACATATGCCCCTTCACCCTTGCCCAATTTCAATTGCGCAAGTCGCGTTGCGACGTTTTCGCCCCACTTTTCCGGGTTGGCCCTAAACACGAGTTGTTCGCGCGGGTCCGTTAAAACCGTTTTAGCAAATTGCAGAAATTCGTCCTGCTGCGCCTGTTTAGCCATAGCCGCAGAACGCTCATCAGCCCGCCGGTTAAATGACGGGTCGATAAATTCCATCATAGTCCGCCCAAAGTCGTTCCCACCCCTACGCGGAGCCTGGACCGGAGCAGGCATCTGTTGCGGCATTGGCGCAGGCTGTTGCGGCGCAAACCGGCTTTGCATGTTGGGCGCCGCGCCCATGCCCCGCGGCATCTGCGGCGCAAACCGGCTCTGCATGTTGGGCATAGCCCCCACGTCCTGCGGCATCTGCCGGCGCGGAGGAGATGCGAACATTGGATCGAGCACGCCGTCGAAAGGTAGAAACCGATCAGCGGCTTGATAGCCTTGGGCTAGCAGTTGGCGAATATCCATCACCCACCCCCGAACATCTGCATGAGCTTCATAAACGTCTCAGGCGACAGCAGATTGCTTTGACCGCCGCCGCCTTGGCCCATAGGCGAACCGCCCATAGGCTGCGATTGCGGAACGCCCATCCAGCTAGGGTTCCGGCCCATGTAGTTGTTCACAAACCTCGCCCCGTAGTCAGGCCGCTGTTGCGGTTGCTGTTGCCCAAGCTCGCTCGGTTTTCCCATAGGCTGCTGCTGCGGAAACCCGAACAGGCCCGGCGCGGTCTGCGGCGTTGGCCCCTGCATGAACCGCGAGTAGGGCTGGGCGCCGTATTGCATGTTTCCCATATTCGGCATCATTGGCCCCCTTGATAACCAGCCGACATGCTAGTGCCGGTCTGCGAGCCGGTCCCGCGCTGCGTGGCGCCGGCGTAGAGATTGCCAATCGAGCCCAAGAGCCCAGTCAGCCCCTGCGACCGCAGGAACGGGTCCTGATATTGCCGCAGGAACTCCTGATATTGCTGGTCGTTGATGTTCTGTTGGGTCGCCTGCTGCTGGTTGCCCATCTGCATCTGGGCGTTCGTATCAGCGAGACCCATCTGCTGTTGCTGCTGTCCCAACTGACCCAACAGGCCCGCCCCTTGCAGGCCGAATTGCGCGCCCTGGAGCCCCATCTGCTGATTGAAGGCATCCCGCGCGTATCGGCTCTGGATGTCCTGTGCGGCCATCTGCTGGGCGTTCTGATAGCCCTGCGAGCGCAGGCCCGCCGAGGTCGTCGCCGCTTGTCGCAGCGCCGCTTCATTGGTCAGGCTATCGGCCACCCCTTGGCGACTTCCGCCCCAGGCCCCGCCCCGCGTAAAGGCCGCGCTGTCGGCGTTGATCTGCTGGCCGCGTGAACGGTTTATATCAGCCAGGGAGTTGTTGATGACCTCCTGCTGATAGGGGTCCATGTATTGCGACAGGTCGGTCTGGCTGATCTGGCCGACGTCAATGCTCTGCGGCCGGTATCCCATGCCCTGCTGCACCGCGCCGACCGCGTTGCCGGTTGCCGTGGAGCCCTGCCCCGGTTGAAAGCTGTCATAGGCCTGCTGTTGCATCTGGGACGTTCCCGCCCCGAGCTGTCCGGTGTAGGGCGTGGCATTACCTTGCAGCAAGGCCGACGCCTGCTGGAAAGTCGGATTGAACAGGGCCATCGTTTGGGCGTTGGGCGTGTAGCTCGTCCGATTGTTGGACGATTGCTTTTCCTTGCCAAACCCGAGGGACAGGGGCATCAGGTTAGCTCCTTCACATAGACAGTCAGTTCTTTGTATCCAGGCAGCGCCCGGCCCCAGCCCTTGCGGCCGGTGCAGACGATGCGGTCAATTCCATCCCGTCGGGCCTTCGCTTCCGCCTGCTCAAGCATGGCCATCAGTTCGGCCATGTCGCCGGCCGCCAGGATCAGATCCATGGCCCTGACGTATTGCGTGACCGCCGCCGATTGCTGATCCAGCCACAGCATGGCCTCGCCTTTGACAATCGCCGCCTCGACTTCCGACAGGTCCGACCCGTCCGAAACCGCCCGCGCGAGGGTCTCTTGCCAACTCACAGCGCCACCGCGCTCAGGGTGCCGTTATCCGCCACGGTCAGGACAAATCGCGACCCACCGGCCGATGTCAGGATGATCCGGCCGTCGCCAATTTCACAATCTTGGCCGCCGACCAGCACCCGGTCCAACTGCTTGGCCAGTTCCCGACGAAGCTGCGCCTGGTCGTCGGGGCTGTATTGCCTGGACGGTTGCGGAAGGTTCAGCTTCACCGGCTGGACACCGGCTTGGCGTCTATCCGGGGCAGGCCCCACCGTGCAGAGCCACTCAAGAACTCAACCTTCATTTCCACCTGCCGGGCTTGCCAGAGGAAGTCTACCGGGGCGCCCGATATGGTGTAGGGGCCTTTCGTGGTTTCCGTCAGGTTGGGAAATTCCCGCAGGTAGAACGTGACCCGCGACTGGCCTTGGGTTTTCTCATCGGGGATCAGTCCAGAGAGTTGAACCCGCTTGCCGCCAAATCCCATCTCGCCCGGCCATTCGAAGGGTCCGGTCTTGGCGTAGGGATAAACGCCCCCATAAGCCGATCCGGTCTCATGCGAATAGACGTAGCCATCAGCAGCCATCAGATAGGGGTTGTTGGACCCATCCCCGCAGAGGCGCGCTAGAGACCCGACGTTCCAGTCATTGGTGCTGTAGTTCCACGACACATAGCGGTCGTTCTCAGTCGCCCCTGACGAGGGATAGTGCCACCAGACCTCGTTAAACTGGCTGTTGTGCCAACCCGAAACCTTGCTGATCTGGTCGGTGTTTATATCGGAAAAAACCTTGTCCTGCACCGCGCAGGGAACCGGCTGGGTGAACCCGTTGTAGAGATAGAAGCTGTTGTCGGCCATCCAGACGCAGTTGCCGGTTCCATAGGTAACAGGCGAGCCCTTGGACACCGGCCCGCAGCTATCGCCCGCCTTCTGGAAGCCGTAAACAGCAGGGAGCCCCTGATAGGACGCCGCCCACAGGTCTTCCGTGGTGAAGATCAGTATCTGGCCCTTGACCTTCCGCGCGCACATGATGACGCCGTCTGTGTTGAGCGCCAGTTCCCCGGCCTGGTTAAGCGATGTCGGAATCCAGTCGGTGTTGTCGCCCTGGTTCGACCAGACCGGGGAGCGGTTCTGGAAGGCCATCAGGATGGCGTCTTCCGTCACCACGATTCCCGAACAGCCCGTCGGCGCCTCGTCGATCAGATCCGCCGGAAAAGCTGGGTCCAGGTCCCACTGATAGATTTTGCCGTCGTCTTCCATGCAGCCGACTAGCCGGTCATTCCACAGCGCCAGGGTCCATACAGACGCAGGCGTGATGTCAGACGATCCCGTGCGAACCGTGCCGTATAGGCCCGAACCATACAGCCCCGTCCCATATCCCCCGCCGACAAGGGCGGTGTCCCGTCCTGCGGTAAAACCAGCCGGGGTGATGTTGTGGATGACGCCCGAGGCGGTCATCACATACAGACCCGACGCCGTTCCGATGGCGGTCCAAGTGGATCCGCCGTTATCCCGCCAAGACAGGATTGACCGCGCCGCCCCCGAGACCGCAGACGTGCTTTTGACCACCCACCCGCCAATGGGCTGGAGATCGGGATTCCAGCGCACCAGAGACGCATCCAGCCACGCGCCGCGGCTTTCCCGCTCCGTGCCCGCTGCTCGCACCCCGGAGGGAATGGCGAGGTCAACCCACATCAGCCGAAGACCGAGATATTGATGCCGGACGGGTCCTGCAAAGTGTTCCCGGCAGTTCGGAACTGAATGCCCACCTGGGTCGTTGACTTGGTGATGATGCCGGGGTCTTCCGAGGCGATCAGCACCGAGCCGGAATAGACCGGCATGATGTTGGCGACCCAGTTTGCATCGGCTTCTGCGCTGGAGAGCGTCAGAATCCACTTGCCGTTCGATGACTTGGAAAAGGACGTAATCCCCTTCGCATTGGTGAAGGACATCGTCGAGCCCGAGGAAACGCCATAACCATAGGCCGAGACAGCATAGCCCGCGAACGTTCCGGCGCCGGTCAGAACCTTGGTTGCATCCCCCGTCGCAGGAGCCGGGACCAGCCCCTTGGTTCCGCCCGACCCGCTGTCGCCCACCATTGCGTTGAGAATGGCCGTTGCCTGGGTCGCCGTCAGATCAACCGGCGCGCCCGTTCCCGAAGACGCCGCCCGGCCTTTGATGGTGCTTTGCGCCATATCGGTCAGGGTGAAATTGGAGCCCCCGAGGGTGATCCCGCCCGATCCGGTGTAAACCGTCGTTGAGTCATACTCGACCCATGTAATCGCCGTGGTGTTCAGCGTTCCGCCGGCCGCCGACGTGCAGTAATATCGCTTGCCCGCAAGCGTGGACCCGCTGGAGACGTAAACCAGCGCCCCCGGCACTTCCGCATCCCATGCGTCCATGTCCGTCGTGCGCGTCCATGCGCCGGCGCCGGTCGTATAGATTCCATTTTCAGCAGGAGCCATCTGCGAACGAACCAAGATGCGAGACGCAGAGGTCAGCGTGCCGTCGATGGTCTGCTCACCCGAAAGAGTTATATTCGCCGTCGTCGCCCGCGTTGCCGCCGCCTTGATCTTCAGGCCGGTCGCGAGGTTGTCCACATATTGCTTGGTTGCAGCCTGTAGCGCCGTCGTCGGATCGGCCGCCAGGGCCACCGTAGAGGCAAACGAACAGGCCCCCGTGAAGGCCGCCCCTTCCAGCTCTGCCAGTGTCTTGGTCGCCCCGTTGCGCCGGAAGAACAGCCCGCCCGTCGTTGACCAAAGGTCCCCGTTGGTCAGGTTGGTTGTCGGCGCCGTGCCATGCGGCAGGCGGTAGGAGGCATATCCCGAGGCCCCCGCAACCGGCGTCACGCCGATGAACACCCCGGTCAGGGTCGCCCCGGCCTTTGCGGCCATGGTGAACACCCGCCCGTCGATCGCCTCCAGGGTGGCGTTCAGGGTTGTGCCCCAGGTATCGGCCGAGCCGTTGACGACCGGGACCGCCCATCCGTAGTTCGTGGTTGCCATTATCGCGCCCAGCTTTGAAGGGGTTTGTCAGAGGTCTTGCCGCAGATCACCGCGTCGGGGTTGAAGTCAGCGACGTTGTCGAACGGGAACGCCATCGCCAGCGTCCCGGTGATCGGGGTCGCAAGGGTGAACTTCAGGGTCTTCGTGGTGCTGTTCCATGCCCAGCTATTTTTGGGCCTCTGGATCGGTGGCGGGCTGCTGCTGGAGAACACCGCGTCCATGTTGGCCGAGGCGTCCCAGAAGGCGAAGCCACAGGGAGGCGGCCCCGATCTGGACGGCATGTCGATGACGTCTTCCGTGTCTGTCACCGTCTCCGAAGCCAGAGTGACCGTGATGGTCACATTGTCCGCAGCCTTGCTGACCGAGGCAATGGTTGGCCCGGCGTAAATCTTGACCGTGGCGCCCGCCGTGTTGGTGTAGGATGTGAC
>Ga0214923_10005741_pt1 | contig 14262 bp, 14 predicted proteins | sample LL1510_MetaG_FD_177993 | JGI IMG/M metagenome (GOLD analysis project Ga0214923, IMG submission 177993) | Freshwater microbial communities from Lake Lanier, Atlanta, Georgia, United States - LL-1510 | ecosystem: Environmental > Aquatic > Freshwater > Lake | place: USA: Georgia | collected... | reverse complement strand
CTATCCACGTTGGTTTTTGTATTTATCGTGGGAATTATCATACACATCTGTTTAATTCGTTCAATCGTTAATTCTTTTACACAAACGGGAGGTGTATTTTCAGCGGGAACTTTCTTATTTGCCGGTTTAGCATATTTGCTACTGGAGAAATAATCCCGTATTTTTTGAGCGGCAGCCGTTTGAATATAAGTTGAAGACAAAATAAACCATATCATGGTGCTATTGTTTTGACATTGTGGTGCCGTTGTCAAATTATTGGAATCTCTGTCACGTAAATCGACTCCTTTATACATTAATACGGGTAGTTCAGTATTAACAATAGATTCAAGAGTTTGTGTCCGCTCTTGTTCCCATTCATTAAAATACTGTTTGCCCTGACTATCGGAAATAGTAATTGGTATAACAACACCAATAATGATATCGGGTTTAAAAATATCACGAAAATAAAGGTTCATTTCCATATCGTAGTTGGACTGGCTTTTAAAATCACGATGTATTCCTGTAGGCCATAAAAATGTTTTGAAAAGACTAAATGTCTGATTATTGTAAATTATCTGGGTATGGGGCGATTCATCAATCTCAATACCATTTTTAGGTCCAATATTTAATGTTTTTGGTCCAACATTGGGTGCGGAAAAGACCAATGTACACGAATTACATTTGGCAATTTCATCTTTTGATATTGCTCTACCTGGTTTTAATGGTGTTTCTGTACAATCTAGGCCTAGAGCCGGGTCTCTAAGATTGGACATCCTCTTATTGGGGGCCTTTTTTATAACCTAAGCGCATTTTAAATTGTCGTTTTTTTACCATTTTAACAATAATTTGAATTATTGTTAAAAGTACACACTAGAAATTTAAATTAAAGGAATGTATCTTGGTGTATTAAATTTATATACATTGGCTACAAAGGTCTGGCCCAACAATGGAACAGCAATCGTATCGCCATTCATAATTTCATCACAGCCATTATCATCGTCACACGGCCTATTTTTGAAATTAACAGGCACTTGAACCGGATTGAAACCATCGGTACGGGTATAGTAGTTGTAACGCTCCCTAGAACTAGCAACACGGCGACCAAGAAGTGGAAGCAAGGTGCGATTGGGACTTGCCGAAGTGGCTGAGCCACCTGGAGCGGTTAATACACCCATTTGCCTAAATTCTTCAGGCAATCCCCGTGTGGGTATTTGAATAGGTATAACGGGAACACCGGGTGGTGGAATAAACCCCCGTGTATCTGGGGGCGAATCATAGTCTCTATCGGGTGGTGGCGGATATCGTGGGTCCCTTACTTGAGCCGTTTTTCCCACATTTTCTACTATTATTTTAACGGTTTGGGGGTCTGTATTTCTTTTTTCATTATAGTTTTCTTTCCTATTTTGTCTTTGCCCACTGATTCCATTATGTTCAATATATTTTGTTATAAAAAACACAAGAACTGCTAAACAGATTAGCACTCCAAATAAGAACGGTGTATTCATACATAGAAATCCTGGGGGGCAAACGGCATCAATGGCCCCACCCATCATTTTACGGAATGAACGACGCATACTATTTTCCCCCTTCTTTTTTATCTTTGGCTATTTGAATTCTGGCTAATTCTACAGCACTCATTTTGCTGTGAGCATAAGCATTTTTCCATAATGTTGGATTTGCCAAATAGGACGACATATGGCCTATTTTTTTCATAATTTTCAGAATTGGGTTTTGGATAGAGGTTAAATCGGGCTTCTCATAATCAAATGAATCGCTACTAAAGCCTTCCAAGTTGCGTTTTTTTAAATAAATGGCAAGTAAAATTAATACTAAAAACAGCAAAGCGCCAAAATATATATAATTGCTTTTCATATTATTATATATCTAATATAATAATTCAAATAATTGCGCAACATATTTATTTATTTGGGGGCAAACTGTTGTGCCATCTTGGCCAAATCCCCCATATTTCCACCGCTACCTGCTCCGAAATAATTCTGGAAGGTGTCCATCATCTGTTTTCCATCAGTAATCAGTGGTTTTAAGGTGTTTAGCGTTGACATAAGTTGTTTTTGGGTGTTAATTAAGTCAAGTGTGTCTTTAGACATAGCGGATAATTGGTCAGGATTCAGTGACTTGTAGGCATTCAAAAATGTGGTACCGGCATCCAAATGATATTCGGGGTCATCAGTCTCTTTGGGCAATTCGTATTTCTTGCCCAATTCAAACATTTCACGCCTGTCTGAATTATCAGGGGGTGGAACATGCTTCTGTTTCTTACTTTCCTGATTTTCAAAGCCCTCAATCTTTTTTTCTTCATATTTCGGTTGTTTAAGAGGAGGACCTTCGTGCCATGACCTATTTTTATCATAATAAGAACCCTGATCTTCACTTTCGGGATCAAAATCACTATTGGCAGTTTTATTTGACTTTTTCCCAATATCAAAAGTGGAAGATGGAATAGTGGGTGGTATAATATTTAACCTTGCGCATTTATAACTAGGGCCTTTGCCTTCTAACAGCATTGGTTTGCCATTTTCATTTGTTCCAAGCCACAGACATTGGCCGTCATTTCTGATTGCGCAAGGAACCCTAGACTCATTATTATTTACAGAAGACTTTGCCATTAATAAACATTCTGGAGGGGAATATAGACGCAAAAGACCGTCGGCACTAGGTCTGCCTAAATTTTGACAATAATCGGGTACACTTGTATCTTCAGAGTCCAAATAATCTCTTTGTTTCATAAGTAATCGTTCAGTTTTGGCAATACTTATCTTTTTTTCTTCCGCAAACCCTTCAGAAAACCCCTGTATTAAGGAGACTGAGGTCCGTCCAAAAGGAAGATATGCGCCTAAAAATATGGCAAGTGAACTGATAAATATAATAGTTGTTAGATTCATTTTATATCCATATGCCAGTAAGGCAACGCCGGAACCAAGTAAAAATGTATCAAATCTGTTATATAATGTAGCAAATACTACCGATAAAATACAAAATACAATGGATAAATATTTTAAACTTAGACCGGGATTTATCTTTGCCATTTGGTCTCCTACACCTTATCACTAATTTTTATAAAAATAGTGATAATTTTATAATGGTTAAAACATATTATTTTTGTTAGTATTTGTAAGGTATATCATATTTATGTTATAAAAATCGTGAAATTAATTTATCTATTGTTTCATATACACCCATGATTGCTCCTGCACCAAGCGCCTTTATTGCTAAACCAGTCATGTTCAGTGTTCCGCTATTAGAAAACGCCCAATTGGCATATTTTGCCAAATAGACATCAACAATGGGCAGACTTAATACGAAAAATATTACACCCACAATAACAGGAAGTTTGAAAATGTCCGTTATGTGCGCCCATATATTTTTCTTAGAACTTGCCACCGGTACAGGTTCCTCTGGCTTATTTGCTACAGGAATCTCCCTTCCCCTCATTTGCGTGTCGTTCATCAATTCACTTGGATGGGGTTGCATAACAGAATCGGGTACATATCTAGTAGCAGTGGGCATCTGGTTCATCTCAGTCTCTTGGGAACCGCCGGGAATCTGGTGTGTCTCTGCATCTCCTCCATTTATCTCTTGAATAATCCTACTGACACGCTCTTCGTCAGAGGCCTCCTTGTCGGGAATGTCGTTTTCCTCAATCTTATTTAGTGGTGTAGATTTTAGCATATAATTTAAATCATGGAAATGATTATCATATTAAACCGCATTTATGTCGTGTCGGCAAAAGAAAAAGTATCAACAACTTTAGTATTTTCATCAACGGGGCATTTTACAACCTTGGCTTCAAATTCATGACATTTTGAACCTGTTTGATAGACGGCATTCCGAACTTGAGAAATGGGGGGACCACGCAATATAACACAATCGGGTCCTTTACACATAGGGCGCAAAAGGGCTGCCATTCCAAATCCAAGAACACATGATAAGAGGAATGCCACATTTTTGTTTTCAATATAGGTTAAAAAGTCCATTTATATAGGCTTCTCTTATATCGTAAAATATTTATTTTCTTGAATAATAATAAGGGTAAGTATGAAAATTATTTCAAAAATACAATTTTTTCCACTCTTATTATCGTTTGCTTTTGGAATTTTTATCGTTTATATTTTGAAACCAGCACCCATTATTATTATGAAATATCCCAATCTGGAAAATGCGGGGAAACTGATTTATAAAGATAGAAATGGAACCTGCTTTATTTATGAAACAAAGGAGGTAGATTGTAATAAGAATGAAAGTAGAATTAAGCCGTTTCCACTGTTCTAAACGCTTATTCTATTGTGGCATTTTTACGGACAAGAACTGCTCTATCCTTTGCTAAATTATAACTTTGTGATAATTTATAAACAGGATACGGTGTAACTCTATCGTCAAATGATGCCGGTGCATAAAGGTTTCTTTTAACGGGAATATCCAATACTTCCCTGTATTTGTATTGTGACTTGCGTAATAAATTCTCTGATTTTGCCATATCTGTTTGAATTTGGGCAATTGTTTTTAGAAGCCCTATTTTGTTAGTACCCCGACTTTCCGAATTGTATTGTTGAATTTTTTCGTCCAAACTGTCCTGATTATCGGAAAACTGCTTTTCATGTTCGGATATTTCACGCAATGTACCGGCTTTTAATGCCACTATCCATTCACTTACACTAGCAAGTTCGTCATCCTTCTTTGTATTATTAATTACATAGGCTGCATCATAGGCCTTTTCTATGGGAATAGTATTAATTACCTTCTTTTTGCTATCTTTTATATCAAAATTCCCTGTATCCAGATTAAGTACAACATTTGAAGATTTCATGTTTTCAACCACTCCGGAGATATTAAGGATTTTATTGGGTTTGACTGCTGGCATCTCTTCCTATTCTTCTCATAGGGATAGAAAGGGCGATGAACGACAACTCTTTAATTTATTTAATAATGGGCTTGGCAGGATTGGTATGTACAACTATACCATTTGCCGTCTATATGGGGCTTTCCACTGTATTTAAAATTACAGATATGAACAGTTCTCAACTTTTATTAATGTTATATGTTTTGACAACATGTATCGTATATTTATCGTCATTTGGCTCTTTTATGGCAGTACAATCAAATAATTGTGGGAAAATTAAAAATGTAAAACAGATTGCGGGAAATGCTGCTGTAACCACAGTAATTGTAATTCTAATGCTGACTCTTCCAGTTTGCGTCCCGTGGTTGAAGGATATTGTGACTGGAATTTTTCCCCCATCAAGTGACACGCATTTTACTACGGCATTGGGCTTTTCATACTTCTTATTTTGGGGGGCCTTGTATGGGTACAGCACAGGTGGATTCATGGCGGCAAATTGCGGGGCTTAGACCAACCGCTAATTTCATTCTGACGGTATAAAAATATTTTTATTTCCCTACTTTTTGAGGTTTAAGCCAATCTGGCAACGGAGACCTTTCGGAATAAACACTTCTTATTTCTAAATTATCAATTAATTTACAAATATTATTACAAACAACTATATCAATTTTAGCCCCGTTATTAATTAGAGATTCCAATAATTTTATGATAGAAATGCTGTCAAATTTAACATTGCAACTATTTGACATTAGTGATACAAAAGTAATTAAGTCTTCATATACAAAATTATCGTGATCTTTTACAAAATGGGATTTTTCGAAATCCATAATTACAGGTAATATTTCCAATACCTTTAATGAATTGAATTCGCCATAAGATATTTCTGTTTTTGTTGTGTGTTTCAATAATATATTGCCCAAATGAAGATCAAAATGGATAAATCCCAGTGTACTCTTGGCATAAAATAAAGATAAAAAGACGTGTTTCATGACATTTTTCATTATATCAAAGTTAGAACGGTCCCATTTCCAAAAATCAATACGTCCTTCACTTAGATGGGGCATTATAATAACAGTTATAGATTCCCCCTTTTTTTTACATACCTCTTTTGTAGTATTGTTCATATTTGAAAAATTATCAAGGCATTTGAAAATACAATTAAATTCAATAAATGTCGGTAAATTTAAATTCTCTAAATTTTTAGCAATTTCAAATTCTTCATCTAATTTTTTTTGGCCTATTTTCGCCACTATATTATTACGTTTATCAAGTAATCCGGTGTATATTTTAAAATCGGTAGAACTATGATCGAACTTACTTGTTAATTCTAACCAATCTTTGGTTTCTGGATTTGATTCAATCCGATTTTTACAATTAATTTTAAATTTCATTGAATTTACTAATTTATTCTTTTGATTTTGATATGGGTATAATCTTGTAGTCATGTTACTAGACTATAAGAATATAACTTATCTTAAGGTACTTAATCTTATTAATTTTAAATTGCTGAATAAGCAGAAGATTCATAACCCTCTAATTGCGCCTGGAATAACGACGACGATTGCCACGAACCTTCTTCGTTATTCTGCTTTTTCTGCCTCCAGTATATAATCCCTCAACCTCATTAATATCAGATTCGGGAACATAGACCTCTGTATTACCTTTTGTAAGTTTAAAAAACTTACCTGCCTGTTTTTCAACACCATAGTCACCGAATAATTTATATTTGTATGATTTTAGAACTGTCATTCTCTATATTTATATGTAAGAATTTTATACTATTTGTTTTTTAATAATAATTAGTCAAATTATTATTAAACCGGTGACTCTAAAACATTACTTTGTTCGTATCAAATCGGGAGGATTCTGTCCATAATACACATATTGTGGAGTCCCATTGCCAGGATTATGTAATACATAATAACCGGGATTTCCAGGGTTAATCCCAAATGATGAACTTACTGGCTTTATAAATTGCTGTACTGGCATTGCCGATGGCATTTGCACTCCATGATTTATTTGCGGTCCATTATTTATTTGCGCTCCATGATTCAATTGCGGACCAAGATTCATCTGGCCCACTTGTTCCGGGAAAGCGTTCAAAGAAATATTAGCAAATTGGCTCATTACTACTAGAGCAACGCCGTATGAAATAAATGCCCAGAATATGGCAAAAAGCCAAAATGGTATAACTGTATGATCATTGCCACGACCCACACCGAACTCTTTCCAAGTTCCGCTTGTCTTGAACATTAAATTTGGTCTAAAATATAACACAACGGAAACTCCAAATATATATAATGTAAAAGCAACCCCTAAAATTGGCAGATGTATCCCCATAGTTGCTACGCCTATTAATTAGTGTTAAAAAGAATTAATTAATTGAGCGCTTATGGGGACAATCTGGATTATCTCCCATAAGCAGTTTGTACACTAATAATTTTATATTATATGACATATAATATAAAACAAATTTAAAACAATATCTATTGCTCCCCACCTCCCTCATCTTCATCTTCATCCGCTCTATAATCGTAAGCACTGGGTGCTTCAGGGGCCATTTGTCCAAAATCGGTTGCCATAATTGCCTGTGGATTTGCTGCTCCAGCCCGTTCTTTCTGTTCCTGTAAAAAGTCCCACACTTCGGCATTGTATGTGTTACCCTTAATTTTAGCAGCAACAGACCAGCGACCCAATCCGTATTTCTTGTTAATTTTAGTAAGTTCCTTCAAATCGGGGTCCTTTTCATCATCCATTTCCTTAATTACGGAAATCTTCTCTTTCTCAACGGCATCAAGTAAAAGCAATTCAACCTCTAAATCCGAAAGTCCAAACTGCTTGAAATCTTGAACAGTTTCAGACGCAGTAGAACACACCCAGTCAGATAATTCACGAACAATGATATTTTTGTCTTCGTTGGTACCTACTTCACTATATAATGGAGAACCAACAGAAAGGGCGCTTTCCAAACAAGTCAGTAATAGCCATTTCAAAACATACCGCAATTCATCTGAACCAACCCCAATAATTTTCATAGCAACAATATTATCTGTCCAAAAAGACACAATTTTACCTAACCAAAGCGCCAACTTCTGTAATACCACCGATACGATTGGTCGCAACGCAGGTCCAGAAAGCCGTTTGTTTGTCATTGCGTTAGCGTTCATCATCTTTTCTATCATTGACTCAAAGCGTGCACGATGCTTTTCACTGATTTTCTTACCAAACCATTTCATGCCACTAAATAAGTTACGCCGTGTTTTCTTCACATCAAACGAACTGTGTCCAAACCAGGTTGTAGTATTATACACCATTTCACTGAACTGTTTGGCCAACCGTTCAAATCCAACCACCCAATTTTTGTTCAGTTCAGATGGCCCTTGATTTATTGGATCTTCCAAAAGTGCCTCAATAGAATTCATAATATCTGCAATTGCAACAGCCCGTTTGGTACCCTTTGTTTTTGCTTCTAGTAAGGGCATGACCGCCTTTCTTAAAATATCGTAACGTTCGGCAAATGAACTCCATAGCATGGCTCTTTCTTCAATAGAAGGCTCCAGTCTCATTTGTGAATGTTCAGCAATGATATTTTCCAAAACAGCCCAATCATCTAAACGACTGGCAAAAATAGGGTGATTATTTTTCACCAAATCGGACATCTTACTAAAAATAATATAAGGGTCTTCACTTCTAACGGCAACATAGGGATCCACAAAGCGCTTTTTATTAACAACACTTAGCAGTTCTTCAAAAGAGGCATTTCCTAACACAATCTGTTTTTCAGAAATTGCGCTTTCGGCCTGGTTCAATATAGAATTGTATATTTCGGTGGCGATTTGCTTTCCCTTTCCAGATGCTTTTGGATTGGCAAGTGTCATTTCAGCATCTGTCAAATCAGACATCATTATTAATGGATTTTCTTTCACGGTAAATCTACAGTGGCGACATACATAACCATTTACTCTGCGTCCGAATTCATGTAGTTCGCCTATTCTTGGGCCAGTGGCACATGTACGCATAAACATCTTGAAATACGAAGCATCAGGCTTTACAGGTATTCCAACTATTGGCTCAGGAGTTGACCAATGTACCCATAAATGAGTGCCGTTGGATTGCTCTGTTGGGTCACGCCTTTCTAAAATATGTTGTGATTGAATAATTACATCCACAAGATCAGGCTGTTCATTGGAGACCATTCCAGATTTCTTGACATCTTGTAAAGACATAAAACAGCAATTAGAATCGGAGCGTGGTGACATTTTATTGAGCAAACCGGTTTTCAAGGCAGAATTGTGAGCAGAAAGAATTTCACTAATGGCATATTGATACGCATGAATTTCTACTTCGGGTTTCACTACATTAACCGGTGTTGAATCAACATGCGTTAGAAATAAATCGGGTACAAAAGCCGGTAATTGTACTATTTCAGGCGCATTTTTAGATACACTGGGCCTAAAACTGCTAGGAATTCTGTCAAGCGCACTAATGGTGTCGCCGTGTTTTTTGATAATACCAGAATATGTTTCACGGGTTTTTAATAATAGGCCACGAACATCAGGTTTATCAAACACCAATTTCAAATATTTGGTAAATGACTTTTGCCGTGATTTACTTTCTACATCAGGATACCATACCGTGTTATTTAAGGGGCGAATATCACGAAATAGATTGGCAACCACGCATACCATATATTCTTGCGCCCCTGGTCCTTCAACATCCGTTTCAATTGGGTAACCGCCTCTATTAAATCGGCATTCGCCAAAAGGGAACAATACTTCAGGTAGTGGGTCCATACTATGAACTTCGCATAAGACAAAGGCAGTCATTAGAGTAACACAATAGGAGTCACAAAACACATCGTAAGCAGGTTTGCCCTTTATTTTTGGACCACTCATATATTGTGCCTCTGTTGGCAACCCCTTTATAATTTTATCGGTTAAATCAACAATGCGGTCATATTGTTCATTATTAAAATCAAATCCGGCATTCAGAACAATTGTCCGCAACGAATCGTATATCTGTTGTTTTTCACTTCCTTCAAAAAGCAAGGCCTTTTCCTCAGAAATTTCAAGCAACGCATCTAATTCTTCATCAACCGTTTTCTCTATTTTTTCATCCACAGTGGCACGACCCACCAATGGTTTGCCTTTATCGTCAAATTCTATGTGGTTATCATATTCAAATTCTGCAATGGGAATTCCACAATTCTTACAAATATATTTCCCATTAAATGCCTCTCCACCAAAATTAATTATAATTTCCTTGCTTAGCGCCATTCCTCTTCCAGGGTGCGTCTTTTCACGGAATTTCATAATTTCATGAATACAAATCAAGTTCTTATTACAGGCAGAGCAGGAGACCCAATTATCATTGCGCCCACCTTCGTACTTTTCCAGAAATCCCTGTAATTGTTTGTAAAATTTGGCCTCATCTTTCATAAGAACAGAGCGCAATCTATCCAGATGTTTTACATGTGGGCAGTCATTAATTACAGGTTCGCTAGATAAATGCGCAAATCGTGTGTTATAATTCTCCAAATACAGCCTATAGCGATAGATTTCCGATTTATACTCTCTTATAGCCGTTTCTAAATCTATAGTGGATTCCGGTTCAACAGTTTTATATAACACATATGCCAGTGTTCCTTCTGCTAAAGAAAACAAATGCTGTGCTTTTGTCAAATCAAAATCGACATTTTTTAATTCATACTTGGCAAGTAATTCTAGTTGTTCAAGAATTTCCGGTTGATTCTTGGCAATGGTGTATAATTGAGATGAGGCATCAATTGCTGACGTATTTTTGTATGGAGCAGTATTTTTCACGTAATCCTCCATTTTAGTAACAAATTTATTGAACGCATTAACATAATAATTTTGCGATTTCTTTAAAGAATCCCATATGACTTTTCCGACTTCGGGTGTCCATTCATACGATCTGAGACCGATGGAATCCAATACACGATTTACTCCTACGGAACCAACATTCATTCGGTCAGATGGATGTACATTTTTACTCAAATTATTTCCAATCCATTCAGCAACATTAATTGATGCGGCCTCTTCTCCATCAACAGCATCCTTGTTTTTAATAACACGAATACCATCATAATCATACGATTTGGGGTTATTTACCAAATGATCCAAAGAGGCCAAATCACACACCAAGTTGGCAGAGCGAATATCTTCAACCAAATAACCAGAATTCTTTGAAGGGCGAAAGGTAGAGCCAACATTGGCAGGTAGTAAAAGATATGCTAAAGCGTTACCAGGATCACCAGGCGCAATAACTTCACCTGTAGTTGTCCGCAATGAATTTATTACACGATGTTGGGGGCCGAAAATTTTCCCAATATTTGCGTTTGATGGAACGGATTTTGGCCCAATTTTAGAAAAGCCATAAATTTTTTGAGATGGTACGGCACTTCTATATACTTCCTGTTCCACAACAATACTTTCATTGTTATCGGCACCATTTGCTCCAAAGACGGAACCATCAAGATACAACAAATTATACAAGTATGTATACATCTGTTTGCTTGTTCTGTCTGCGCCTCCATCTCCTGAAGTGTAGGCGTTGGACGTATTAGTTGCCTGAAGTTCCGATAATAGCCAGTTTCGTATATCTACATACTGAAGAATGTTGTCAGAAGGGTTTTTATCATTTGTCTCTTCCGTATATACAATTCGTTTAATATCTAAAACAGGTACAATAGATGGTAGCGGGGCCGTATATTGCTCTATTACATCTTTTAGCGAATTTGCCGTTCTGGTAAATGGTGTAATAAATCCATCTTCGGTATAAGCAGTAGTGGCCTTTTTCAAAGCCAATAATACTTCAGTTTCACGCTCTATGCGCTTTAAAAATGTGGGGTTGTTCTGATTTTTTTCACTTAAATCTTTCAATAAATCTCTGTACATTTCATCACGTTGAACCTCTTCGGTATAGGTGCGTTCTGCAGTTGGAATCTCAGTAACAGTTGCCGTTGGTAATTCAAGAGTAATCTGTGAAGATTCCGGGGCAGGTTCCACAATTCCTTCTTGGGGTATATCTTCTGCAGCAACACGACTAATAATATGTATAGGGTTAGGAGGCCCTATAAAGGCAAAATCTATTTCAGCTCCTCCGTTTAGTATAATTTTATCTTCCTGATCATTTACAACCACCGATTCAACAATTCCTTGTCCAATGATATTTCTATCAGCATCTTGAAATTCCAAATTATCACCAGGAAGAATACACTGTTGAACAACAAAATGGGGGTCAGTACGTTTGGAATGAAGTATTACATTGGAAATTTGTTCCTCTTTGGCAAAATCGCCATCAGCATCCATAGTTATGTCTTGGGCCAAATCACTGGCATCCTTTCTTTGAATTCGTATAGTAGAAGCATCACGAAATATTACAGTACCTGTTAACCGACCAAAACGACCAAATTTTGGTGATATTAAAGTAAGTGTATCACCAAGTTCGGGTGTATATTCGGTGAAATCTTCGGGCAATCCGCTCATCCGCTACCGTTTGTATATTTTTTATAATTAGCAATTTAATCGCCGTCCATATACACACGGACTGTATTTTCACTTTCATGATACGAACCCGTTATAAAATGTGAAAATTTAAACCCCGACATGATATATAACAATAATGCCTGGAAACGAAAACAACGGAAACAATCAAAACAGCCCTTCAAACAATGGAAACAATGGAAACAATGGAAACAGCCCTTCAAACAGCCCTTCAACCAATTCTGGCTCTGGATCAGGCAGTGGCTCTGGATCAGGCTCTGGATCAGGCTCTGGATTAGGCTCTGGATCAGGCTCTGGATCAGGCTCTGGATCAGGCTCTGGTTTTTTAAATTTAACAGGTACATTAGCGGATTTAAGTGGCATGGTAGTACCACCAATTGTTAATTTTACCTTAAATCAGACCCTTGATGTTTCAGGCACCCATGTGGTAAATCAGCAAGGAACAGCAGCAGATGGTACTGAAGTTACGCATACAACAATGGTTACGACCAATCCTTCTGCAGGGGATGTAGATATTAGTGAAGATTTGACAGGATTAGTTCAGACATATTACAACGATGAAACAGACCCAAACAGCCCAACAAATCTTGTTTTACAACAAATTAAAACATATGCGGCCCAAATTGAATGTAGCGATTTCCAGGGCAAGGGGTCTATAGATGATTATGCCATACTATTTCAAGCAGCATCTAAAATAGCAACTGAAGCAAATCAAATGCAATTAGATGTGGATCTATCTGGTTTTAATGAGTTTGGACAGGCTGCCGACGACCTTAGTAAATTATTCAATAGTTTTATTGTTAAATTACAGAACGTCAGCATAATAGATGACTTGAATTTTCTACAAACAATTGCCAACGCTCTTTCCAAAATTGTCAATCTTTCAAATGTGTTTGGTAAATTCAAGGAAACAATTTTGGCGACTACATCTGTTCAGATTCCTAAATCGGCCCACGACGCAACAGCCCTTGTATCAAGTGTAATGTCGGAAATAAACTGTGCTATGGGCTATATTCAGAATTTCGTGGCACCAGGTTCTATACCAGCCCCAGTAAATTCGCAGTTATCTGTTGCCGAAAAGAACGTAATTAATCAGGCAGTTGTAACCATAGATAATTGGTCCAATCTTTGTTCACATGGTGTAACAATCGCAATGTCAAACAATCCAGATGTGGTAAATATGAAAGCGTTTAGCAATCAACTGAAATCCAAGACTAGTAATCTTAAAAGTTACACCAATGTGTTAAAAGCAAAAATGGCCCAATATAATATTCCGTACATCTAATAAATTCAATAACGAACCGTAATATCTAAATGTATACGTTTCGTAATTACCCGATGAATTTAAAGATCATTTTTAAATAAGATGGATATAAGTGCAAACACATCTGTAATTGTAATTAATGAGGATTGTTCAGGAGTTATATTTTCACAAGATATAAGTGGATACTGTCCTCCTATTTGTATTGATGATATAAGTGGATACTGTCCTCCTATTTGTATGGATGATATAAGTGGAACTCCGCCAATATACACCAATGATTCTGAAATAGTTGTGATTGTGATACCTTTAAGGGATAGCGATAAAAATCTAAATTCAGCATCTATACAAATGAAAAAACGCAATGAAAAAACTGACAATATAGAAATACAAATAGGTAATTATTCTGAAAACGAAGATTCCGAAAATATAGATATACCTACAAATAATAATTACTCATTGGGTATTCGTTCTCAATGGCGCAAAATTCGTTCGTCGGCTCACACCCCTGTAACAGATGATGTAAAACATAAAGCAAGTCAGGAAGGCTCACCAATAGTTCATCCTAAACCCAATAGCCTACCCAACCCCCACCCTAAACCACGTAGTCTACCACCACCTCATGCCAAACCTCATAT
>Ga0214923_10005739_pt1 | contig 14265 bp, 14 predicted proteins | sample LL1510_MetaG_FD_177993 | JGI IMG/M metagenome (GOLD analysis project Ga0214923, IMG submission 177993) | Freshwater microbial communities from Lake Lanier, Atlanta, Georgia, United States - LL-1510 | ecosystem: Environmental > Aquatic > Freshwater > Lake | place: USA: Georgia | collected... | reverse complement strand
AAAGGATATTATGGAAGAGTTATTGAAATTAAAAATAACGAATTAATAGTTAGTGTAAAAAATTGCGAAAAAAAAATTACTAAAATAAATAAAAAGAATGTAAGATTATCTACAAAAGAAGAATACAAATAAATGTAAGATTATCTTTAAAAGAAGAATACAAAAAAAAAATTGATATTTAAAAGAATATCATTCAGGATAATAAATACATAATGTCTTTCAAGGATACTATCATATCAGGTATAAATTCTACTATGAATAATTACATATCAATTATATCTAAAAAATATAATATTAAAGAAAATGAATTGTATGAAATTTGGAACGGTAATAATAGTACAAATATTAAAACATCGTCTTCTTCTCAAAATCAAGAACTTGAAAAATTGACTAAAAATGAATTGATTGAAATATGTAAGAATAAGAAACTAAAAATATCTGGTTCTAAAAATGATTTGATAAGTAGAATTATTAGTCTCGAAACACAAAATAAACAACCTGAAACACAACAAACAATAATAAAGAAATTAGCGGAAAAGATTCCAAAACTTGAGATTAAAAAGAATGAATTTGGAAATTATGAACATAAAGAAACATCATTTGTTTTTGATTCCAAAACACAAAAAGTATACGGAAAACAAAATGAAGATGGAACTATTTCTGAATTATCGTCAGAAGATATAAATTTGTGCAATAAACATAAATTTTCATATCTGATTCCTAATAATTTAGATAAAAAAATTAATATTCTTGATGTTAAAGTTGATGAATTAGATGATGATGCAGATGCAGTTGATTTAGAAGACTTGGAAGAAGAATACGAATACGAAATAGAAGATGATGAAATCGAAGAAGAAGAAGAATTTTACGAAGAATAATTTTTATTTAAAAAAAGATTGTAATAAATAAAATGTCATATAAAAAATTATCGACTATCGGAAATTCTATTAAAGAAAAATTTGAAATATTAGTTCCTGAAATAAAAACATCAGATGAAAAGAAAAATATGATTAATTCATTTAGAATATGTTTAATTGATGTTTATGCAGAATGGTGTGGACCTTGTAAAATAACAGCGCCTTCTTTTGCTAATTTATTTAAAAATTATAATTTAGCGGGTGTTGTAGGTCTTGCAAAAGAAAATGTTGAACTTGGTTTATCACCTAATGTTCAAGTGATTCCAACATTTCAATTTTATGTTAATGGACAGTTTGAATCTGTTATGACTGGAGCAGATATGGATGCACTGGAAAAGAAACTAGTTCAATTAATTCAAAGTATTGGTAATCAATAATTATCATATAAATTAATAATATAATTTATATGAATTAGTTATGTTTTTTACTTTTTAAAAATTATAATAATAAGAAGAACAATAATAATACAAATAACAATCCAATTTTGTTTTATAAATTCAATTATTTTATCAATATTGTATAAAGTATCATTTGTAAAAGGAGGCATAGCATTCGATTTTGTTAAAGAAGGTTTATTAACATCTTCATCTGTAATTTGCATAGCACGTTGTCCACTTTCTCTCGCTTTTGTCAAATTTAATTGATTAGTCAACATACCTGCGTCAATTTGTTCACCGAATTGATCATTAAAATACTTTACAGTTAGTTGTTCAGACGAAAGTGATGACGTTTCAGATGGATATGTATTATTAAGATACAAAACATCAAATGGCGAAAATCGTAAATTCTGAGCTGTCCCATTTCCAGGTCTATCGCATTTATCCAATTTAGAATTACACGCAGTAAGTTCTCCGTCTTTTATTTTACATCCATTAAAACATTTTTGAACATCTCCGACTGTAATATCAGGCACCGAACCATCAGGATTATCCTTACATACAACATTTCCTGGAAAGAAGTATAACATAATAGATAAAGGATCGAATTCAGAACCATTAATTTGATCCACTTTATATTTTTCTATAATATTTTCTTTAATTGTAGTCGCATCCCAACCCTGTGTCGAATTTGCCCATTGAGTTACATGACACACTGACCAGTTTATAGGTTTTCCATTCGGATTAGAATGTTCGTGGACCATAGATAGAGCGTGACAAAACTCGTGCAAAGTCGTGGGGACATCAAACCATCCAAAATTCATTGTAGATTCTGTTTTATCTGAAGATAAAGAATCTGTTCCTAATAAAGACCAAGCACCACCTTCTGGGTCGAAATCTATTCTAATATCAGCTAAATTTGGATTGAATAATTTTCTACGTGATTTATCAGATGGGTCAAAAAAATTAAATTTGATATTAATCAATGGATTAGGAACATGATTTGGATCAATTTGTACTGATTTAGGTTTATATTCAGGATAAACAATATCGTTAAAACGTTTTAATACAGTATATATAATTGCATCTTGTACAGACATATCGTCAACTTCATCTTGTAATGGATCTAATTTTAAAGCGACTCCATTTTTATCTACTTTTTTTCTTAAAACAGCAGTTTGTGTTCTTGGTATATTTTCAGGAGAATATAAATTTAAAAAACCAACGTTTATTGTAGTGTTTGCTGGCCAGATTTTACTTTTAAGAAATGCAGCTCTCATTTTCTTTTTTGTTTTATCGTCAACTTTTGATTTAGAAGCAACTTTTTTTACAATTTTTTGACTATTATCTTTTTCAGCGCACATTTTTATAATCTTTGTTTCTTCATCTTTCATTTTTATTTATACAAAATAAAAAAAAATTACATATTCTTATGAATTTAATTTTATTTTGTATAAAAGATTTTTTTTATATTTATAAAGTTTTTTATTTAATAAATAAATGTTATCATATAGTTCATTAGTAAATTCTGGAAAAGTAACATTACCAAGCGTTGATTCTTGGGGTACAAATATGAATATAATTAGAGATCCTCCTAAATCAATTACAACAAGAAGAAGAGATAAAGTGGGAGAAAATAGTGATATATTAAAAATGATTGATAATTCTGATCGTTCATCTGAAGCAATTTTAAGATTTGCAAGAGGAGTTAATCCAAGTGTAAGTGTTTCATATTCCAATAACGGTGGTTCTTTGCAAAATTTTGGAAATCAACAAGCTAAACTACCCTATTCAATAAATAAAGATGGAGATTTTCATCCTCCTGTCCAAGCACCACAAAATTTACTTCCTTTATCAAGATTACCGAGAAACGTTACGTTTGCTATTACAAATCCAACCATGCCACATTTTGGAAAAGAATTACCAAATTCTAGAAACACAAAAACAACCAGTTCCGTTAAACAAGAAATCATAAGTTCACAAGTAAGACCTACAAAACGTTATTATTTACAAAAACCATTTCAAGAAGCATTTGAATCAAATTATATGATTCAACCCATTTTACAAAAATCAGCCGAATCTAATATTTCTACTACAAATAGAACAAATGTTAATGTTTTAGAACCTACAAAAGAAATTAACAAAGATAACTTAAACGCTTTTGTTCAATCTAATAATGCAAGTAATTCTGTTTTTAAAAATGATATAAATAATTTTAATTCTACTAATTTCATTAATGATTTAAGTACTTATTCTGTTAATACTAATTTAAATGATATTAAAGGTATACCAATAGATTTTGATTTAAGTAATATTAACACAAAAGACGTAACTTTGATTGAATATTCGGCGCCATTAAATGCTAATGGTCAAACAAATTACATTCATGAAAATTTCGAATTGGATAGAACATTACCTTATCATGAATCGAAAACTAATATCAATTACAATAAAAATGTGTCTCTTATTAATAACGATTTAGAATTAGAAAGAAATCTACCTCAACATGAATCAAGAACAAATTTTAATTCTAATAAATTAAATTCGTTTATTCATGATGATTTAGAATTAGAAAGAACATTACCTTATCATGAGTCCAGAACAAATTTTAATTCTAATAAATTAAATTCATTTATTCATGATGATATTAATCTTGATAGAGTATTACCAAATTATAATGCTATGTCAAATAATAAAGGTAACGGAGAACGCATCAATTATATACATAAAGATATTGAATTAAACAGAACTTTACCGGAACATCAATCAAATACAAATATAAAACAAAATGGACAAAAAACTTTAAAACATGAACATATTAAAGAATTAGACAGAAAATCATATGTTTCTAACATGGAAACTAATAATAATAAACAAGGTGAAAATAATATTTCTTCTAGAAAATATAATTTAGAAGATAAATTACAACTAGGTGAATATAGTATACCTGGAAATATACCTACATTTGATAGGATACAAATGGTGAAAGAAAATTACGAAAGCGAGAAATCTAAAATGGGTAAAATTGTTTCTCAACAATTTCATGGAAAATATAAATAATTATCTTACAGATTTTTTTGTTTCATGATTTTTATTTCTAAACTTTAAAAGAAAGAAGAAAAGAAAAAGAAAATCCTTTAACTTTATAAAATGAAAATAATTTTAAAATTAAATTTGTATTTAGAAAATGATAAAATGAAAATAATTTTAAAATTAAATTTGTATTTAGAAAATGATTTTTATTTCTAACTTTAAAAGAAAGAAAAAGAAAATCCTTTAACTTTATAAAATGAAAATAAATGAAATTAAAAATAATTTATTAACTTTATAATGCACTTAAAAAAATAAAATATATTATTAAATAAATATGAATTTCAGTAAAATACAAATGGTTTCTCAACCGCATCAAATTAAAATAAATTTATTTCCCCATCAACTTGCAAGTATTTTTAAAATGGAAAAACTAGAAACTGATAACTTAATACAAAAAGAATCATATAAAAAATATACAAAAATTGGTGTAAATGCTGATATTTCTGGTTACGGTAAAACACTTGCAATGATAGGATTAGTTGCACGTGATAAAATGGAATGGGATATTGAATTACCTTATGTTTTTGAAACAGTTATAACAGAAGCAAAAGGTAGAATAAAAAATTATTTTATAAGTAGATTTGACAAACTACCAACTACATTAATTCTTGTTTCTAGTTCAATATTAGGTCAATGGGAAAAAGAGTTAAATAATTCAATTTTAAATTATTGCGTTATTTATAATAATAAAGACCTTGAAAAATTAAATGCAGAAAATTATGATATTGTAGTTGTCACTCCACAACATTATAATAAAATAACAATGATGTATTCTAAATTCGCTTGGAAAAGATTTATTTTCGATGAACCTGGACATTTAAAAGTTTCTGGTATGAGAGACATACACGCTGGATTTTATTGGTTTGTTACAGCGACACCAGATGAAATATTGAAGCAGCATAAATTTTTAAAAGGTAATTTCATGAGAGATTTATTAACTAGTATGTATGATCCAGATTGTTTTATATCTGATATTACAATCAAAAATAATCCTGATTTTATAAAAGCTTCATTTGAAATGCCTTCTGTTAATTATATCTATCATAGATGTTTTCAACCTATTTACAATGTAATAGATGGTTATGTTTCATCTAACGTGAAAATTATGATAGAAGCAGGTAATATCGAAGGGGCTATCGAATATTTAGGTGGAACTAAAACATCTAATCTAATTGAATTAATTAAATCAAAAAAATATGAAGAAATAGAAGAAATTAATGGTAAGATTAATATGTATATATTACGTTCTGATACAATTAAAACACAACAATGGACAGATAAAAAAGAACGTATTGAGTTACAAATAAAAGAAATTGACGAAAAATATCAAGTAATGCTTGATTCCGAATGTAATATTTGCACCGAACAACTTATATCTCCAGTTCTCGAACCGCATTGTCAAAATCTTTTTTGTGGAAAGTGTTTATTTAAATGGTTAGAAAGAAAAAATACTTGTCCTTATTGTAGATCTGAAATAAATTTAAAAGATTTAATTTACGTTGAGAAAGAAAATAATAATGAAACTAAAAATGAAAATAAAGAAATTAAAATGACAAAGATTGAAAAAATTATTGATATTATAAAAAACAATAAGGATGGAAAGTTTTTAATATTTTCTGATTATGATAATACTTTTTATCCTATATGTTCTGCAATGATTGATAATGATATTGATTTTGTTCAAGTTAAAGGTACTATAAAAAGTCGTGAGAAAAATATTGAATCATTTAGAGAAGGAGAAATACCTGTTATATTTCTAAATTCTACTACCGATGGTAGTGGTATAAATTTAACTGAATCGACTGATATTATTTTATGTCATCGAATGGATAAATCAACTGAGAAACAAATTTTAGGAAGAGCATTAAGAATTGGTAGAACTAAACCATTAAATGTTCATTATCTTCAAATTTTAAAATGAATATTTAAAGATTTATTCCATATATATAATTATGAATTCTGTAACTAGAAATTATATACCTCATAAAAAACCTAATAAATTAAATTTTAATAAATGGTTTGAATATTACAGGTCTGATTTAATAAACTTATATTCGATATTCAGAGAGAACTTAAAAAGTAATTATGAAGACGATGAATTTAAAATTGATTTGGATAAAAATATAGCATTTACTAAATTTGTTTTTTTGATTTATAATTCTTCTTCTAAATATATTCCTAAATATTAAAAAAAAATATTTTTTATTCATTTATTAATAAATGAATAATATAAAAAATAAGAAATCTTTAAGAAATAAGAAATCTTTAAGAAATAAGAAATCTTTAAGAAATAAGAAATCTTTAAGGAATAAGAAATCTTTAAGGAATGGAAGATATGATGGCGTGAAAATATGTCCTAAATGTCATCAACGTGAAGTTGATGATTACAAAGATACATGTATGAAAGATTTAGAACCTTTAATTGATATTAATAAATTAACAGAAAAACAACAAATAGAAATTGCATTAAAAGAAAGTGAAAGAGAAAATAAAGGAAAAGAAGAAAGTAAGAAAGGAGAAGAAAGCGAGGATTTTCACATATATACTACTGGTATTTTAGACAGTGGAAATTTATGCTCAGTTATAAATACTTGGGAAAAAATTGTTAGACAAAAAATAATAGATAAAATTCTACCACGTTATAAAAATATATATATTTATCACTACGATATGTATCCTATTAATGACATAGCAATAAAAAAAATGGAAATAGTAAATAACAATGATAAAAATTATGTAAAAGAAAGTAAATTTATTAATGAAAAAATTAATCTATCAATAATTAATAAAAATCATATTATTGTAGACTTTGCACATATTTTTAAATATACTCGTAGTGGTCCTGTACTTAATAAAGATGTATTATCGTCATATGAAATAGAATATAATTATATATCTAAATTTAAATTAAATGTCATTTATTTTGGATATATAGGCGAATATCAAATTTCAGATGAAGGATTTTCATCACAATATATTGCTAAAAACAGCGATTTAATACATATATCTGAAAGCGGAGAAATTACTACATATATTGATAAATTATTAAAATTAAACAAACTTTCAGATGAAATAATAAGTCCTTCTGATATTATACAAAATATTTTTAAAAAGGTTAGAAATAAAGTATTAAATGATATTTTAAAAATTAAGAAACCGTTCGATTTAGTATTCAATGAAAACACTTCACAAAAGGTGGTTAATTCAATTATATGTTATATTATGAAAGAAACTTCTGATGATTCTAATATTGAAAATGTTATAAAAGAAAATTTTAATTATTTAAAAGGATAAAATAAGAATAAAACATAACATGGCTGCAGATGAAGTTATTAAAATAGATAAGTTTGTTAAAAATGTTAATCTTTTACATGAAGAAGAAGATGATTATTCTGATATTAGCGATGAAAACGAAAACGAATATGATATTCAAAATGAATCAAATAATAATTTTGAAGATATATATAACGATATAGTTGAATTTGTTAAAGATAAATCTTTACCTTTGTGTGAGCATTTAACATTAAATAAATTGAATAATTTTATATTAAAAGAAGTTTTATTTTCTTAAACTTAATAATTAGTTTAAGAAAAAATTATTGATAACCTAAATTGATACATGCTTTATTATTATATAAATAATTATTATCTTGTGCATAACATGGATATATAGTACTACATGCTGTTTGAAAACAATGTTCATGCTTCTCATTAACATCTTTTTTAATTATTGGTTTTGCTCTTTTCGGTATCCATCCTGCTTCTCTATCTGCAACAATAGGTTTATCTGATTCGGCAATTCCTTTAAACCATTTTGGGTAAGGAAATTCGTCATATTCGTTTCTTATGCTATATATAGATTGATTAACAAAATACGGATTGCTACTATTTTTCAAATCAATTTGTTGTTTTATAAAATCTTTATTTTTATTTATTCTATTTTCTAAATAACTCATTTTATTTCTATAAAGAAAATATTTTTTATAATTCTTCAATTTCTATTGTATCCGGTTTTGAAAAAAATTCACACTTTTCGCATAATTCTGATAAATTAGTGTACTTTTTAAACTGCTTGATTTTATTTTCATAAAATAATTTTATTTCTGATATTTCATTATCAAATTTGTAAAATAAAATTTCAATTGATTTATTATAACAATTGTTGAAATGTTCACGTAAATCAATATCACTGACAAAAACTGAACATATTTTACATTCGTTAGATTTATTTAATCTTGATTTTTGAATTACTGTCCAGTGTAATGGCATATTTATATTCAAAAAAGTTTTCTTTTAGACTTGATTAGCAATTATCATTCGTACAAACAAATTTCTCTCCATCGTATATAAATTTAATAACAATACGTTCAGTATTCATTTGAATATTGGAATTATATTCATCACAACTTGTGTAATAAAATTTTTCAGATAAAACAAAATGAACTCTATTATCTTCATTTATATTAGTTTGTTTTATCATTAAAGTAAAAACATCGCCTATTGATGAATAATCAGTTTCTATATCTAAATTTATTACTGATGTACCATGTGAATTATCAATAACAAATTTTGCTACATAATTATTTTCATTTGGTTTAATATAAAATGTTCCATTCTTGAATGAAATTGTTTTCACTTCTATATCGTTTGTTTTTAGTGTTTGTGTTCTGAATGTATCATATATTTTAGTAGATGTTTTTATTCTTGAATAAGTATTATTACATGCTAAATACGAACTTGACATTTTTATTTAACCAATTATAAAAAAAATTATTTTTTTACAGCCATTTATTTTAAAATGGGACACTTAGTTTTTAGTTACATTTCAGTTTAAAAAAAATATATTTGATTTTTTATTGTTTATAAAAATAATATCAATAATGAAAAAACCACCAGACAAGTTTTTATCAATAAATTATATTCTAATACATAGAATAAAAAACTATAAGGAAGAAACATCTTATCTAATGGATAAAGGTCATATCAATAAAATGTTAAGTTAATTGCTTTCTCCTTTGCAGAAACAACGAGTATAGGAAAGTAATTAGCGTTATAAAAATATTGATACATATACAACATACAGAGATGGTTAGGGAAACCGTGAAAGTAGGTATTACAAAAGAATTGACTGTTTATTTACCTTAAAAGTAAATAACACAAAACAAGAATTGAACTTAATATCCAGTTTAATTACAGGTGTCCCGTTCTTAATTCGACTAACAATTATCATTCGTGCATACATATTTTTCTCCATCAAATATAAATTCTATAACCATTCTTTCAAACTTTGAAATATCATAGAAAGATACTGCATCACCACATGCCGTATACAAAAATTGACTACCTAAATACATATTAACAGAATAATCAGAACCCGCGTCAGGATTAGTTACTTTAAACATTAAAATTACTCTATCATTTATAGATGCATTTGTTGTATCTGCATCTATCGTAAATGTTACATTACCTGAATTATTATTAATCGTATCAAAAACTATAATGTATTGCGGATCACCACTCGTGTTTACTGTGTATGTACCGTCTATTACTATCTCTGTATTAACTACTGTATTAGTGACATTTGTTGTAAATGAAGAAGTTTGTATATTTTCAGATATGACATTTCCTGCTTTTATAGTGTTTGCATTGATTTTATATGAATTAGTTGTATCATATACTGCATTACTTTTTATTCCTCTAAAATTTCCAGACATTTTTATATTATGTTAATATAAAAATTTATTTTTTAATTATTAGACTAAAATAATTGATATCAAAATTATTAAAGATAAAATACTAAATTTTAAATTATTAGAAATATTTACAGTTGGGTCTAGTTCAGGAGGAGAAGTTGTTGTAGATAAAGGACATATTGTGTTTGCTACAAAACAAAATAATTCAGGTTTTCCACATTCTACGTTTTGACCGTTTCTGCATGGTATGTTACAATCTATATTAAATTGATCCACCCCACAATAATTTAAAGATACACTTGATGTCGTTATATTTTGGTATTGTTTTGTTGTCAATTCTTTCGTTGTTTGTGCTTTTGTTGTTTCTATAGTAGTTTGCGCTTTCGTTGTAGTTTGTGGTTCTGTTGTAGTTTGCGCTTTCGTTGTAGTTTGTGGTTCTGTTGTTGTTTGTGATTGTGTTGTCGTTTGCGGTTCTGTTGTCGTTTGTGGTTCTGTTGTTGTTTGCGGTTCTGTTGTTGTTTGTGGTTTTGTTGTTGTTTGTGATTGTGTTGTCGTTTGCGGTGTTGTTGTTTGTGGTTCTGTTGTTGTTTGTGGTTTTGTTGTTGTTTGTGATTGTATTGTCGTTTGCGGTGTTGTTGTTTGTGGTTCTGTTGTTGTTTGTGGTTCTGTTGTTATTGGATAGCAAATTGTATCGGCTACATAACAATAATAACCAGGTATATTACATTCGATATTTTGTCCATTAAAACATGGTAAGTTACAATCAATATTGTTAATATCACTTCCGCAAAAATTTTTAGAATATGTATTATTTTGAGGATTACATAATTTTTCCGCCATATAACAATACAATAAAGAATCACCGCATTCAACAGATTTACCAGATGGACAAGGTAAATTACAATTAATACTATTTGCATCATAACCACAAAAACTTTTAGAATATGTATTTAACGCTGTAGTTGGTGTATCAATAGGTAAAGTAGTTGGTAAACTTGTTTGTAAAGTAGTTGGTAAACTTGTTTGTAAAGTAGTTGGTAAACTTGTTGGTAAAGTAGTTGGTAAACTTGTTGGTAAAGTAGTTGGTAAACTTGTTTGTAAAGTAGTTGGTAAACTGGTTGGTAAACTGGTTGGTAAACTTGTTGGTAAAGTAGTTTGTATATCAGTAGGTAAAGTAGTTGGTACATCAGTTGGTAAAGTTGTACTTTGAAAAATAGAATTTAAATTATTTGAAATTGCAACATTATTTTCATCAAAATATACAATTAATCTTGATGAGAAATTTGTTAATTGAGTACAATTTAATATAGTCCAACTATTTACAAATCTAAACGCTAAAAAATTTAATAAACTATTTGCTGTATCAGTATTTGGAGACGAAGCATTTTCCAAAAAAGTTTGATATTTATAAAAGAATGACAACGCGAATTTATCCATGTTGATGCAATAAGGTAATGTTGATGCTTCGTCTAAATTTGTTATAATAGGTTGATTAACTCCAACCCTGTATGCATTTATTTTTTCTAAACTTGGTAAATTATCAATCATTACCATAGGATTATTAGATGGTATAAGTGCTGTATTTTTATTGTTAAATTTTGATTGTAATTCATTTAAAACTAAAGATGACTTGAATATGTTTTTATTTATAAAATCAGGTGCAGTTAATGGTTTACAACCAATAGCATTGCTAACATAAATTAAAATTCTTTCATCACTACCGTTTTCAATAAAATTTAAAGTCTCGTTTTTACTTTCTAAAAACGCACGATTTTCAGGAGTATCTTGTGCTATAATATTGTTATCGGTTAATATATATTGTGTTACAACATTATCACTTTGGTCTTGATCAACAATTGTAAAACTTCTTACAGTTGGACAATCATCACCTAAAATGGTTTTACCAATTAATGGAATTTTACAGTTCTGATTAACTGTATTGAAAAAATTATCAGCATTACAATAAGAAAACTGACCAAAATTACTACCATTAATACCTTGAACACAATTACCTTCTATTAATGAGGATATACACGTAGGACAATTAGATTGAGATACAAGAGATAATGAATTTGAATTTGTTCCAAAATGTAAAACTACTATATCATCTTTTGTTATATTACCGGGTACTATTGGTAACACAGATACAGTTCCTTTATCTAAAACCAAAGGATTGTAAACATAAAAAGATTTGGTAGGTATATTATAAATCATGGCTTCGACAAACGAAGCTGTTTCTGGTATTAATTGAGAACAAGACTTATCAGAACCTTCTTTGGTTGATACATACCAAGTTTTAAATAATCCGGTATTTAAAGGATCATCTGGAACTTCAAGAATACAATCTTGACAATAAATAAATGGAACTAATAAAGTAAATAAAAATCTTTTTAACATTTTTATTTAAAAATATCTTCATTTTAAATTAAAAATAAATGAAATTTTTAAAACTTCTATTTTGTGGATTATCATTGCTTACAAATTGTAATTGCTTTGAAAAGAATAATAACAATGTTTTATCTAATGAAATACACAAAAACATTACTTATGAAACATCAAATGTTGAAATAAAAAAAAATAATACGATAAATCCTTTCATAGTTCAAATTAAAAATACAAAATTAAATGACTTTAATTTATTTTTTATATCTTATAGTCTCTTTTATTTATTTATGTTCAGTTCATTATTATTTCAGAAATATTATAAAATTTCTTTTTTTACGAAACGAATCCCTTATTTAAATATATCGAGAGAAAGTTTTATATTCGGTATTATATATTCTATATGGTGGATTTCTTTACTAGTTTATTCTTTCTTATCCCCTAAAATAAATGACATTCTTTTTAGAACAGGTTTATGGATTTCATTAAATATGGGTTCTGTGTTAATACCAATAACAAGAAATAGTATATTTTTGGTACTATTTAATATATCATATGATCACATTATTCATATACATAAATATATAGCAATTTTATGTTTTATATCTGTATGGGTAAAATTGATAGTTGTTATTATATATAAAGGATTTTTATTTCTAATAATTCCTATAAACAATACAACAGGTGGCTCACCTTTAATGGGAACAATTTGTAGTTTATCAATAATATTAACTGTTTTATTAGCAATACCTTTTATTAGAAATAGATTATTTGAATTGTTTTATTATTCTCATCGTATATTAGCATTTATAACTATTATTTCTGGAACATTTCATTATTTAATGACACTATACTATATTCTACCACCATTTTTGTTGTATATAATAGACTTAATAGTAAGAGAATATTACACACATAAAGCTATATATTCACATTTAAAAGTTGTTGGAAGCGAAAAAGATAATACGTCTTGTGTTTTTATTCATGTAACTTTATTAAATCCAATAAAAGTAAATTATGGTTCATATTTTTTTATATGTTTTAAAGATATATCAAGATTTCAATATCATCCTTTAAGTTTAATTTCTAATTATAATGAAAATCTGATTTTTTGCGCAAAAGATAGAGGTGAGAATTCATGGACAAATAAATTAAAAAAATATGATAGTTTAGATGGTAAAAGTATATTAAAAAATAAACATATATATCTTCAAGGTCCATATGGTCATGTAACTATTAATTATGTATCTAATAAATATAAATATTTAATTAGTGTTGCTGGTGGTATTGGAATAACTTCCGTTATATCAGTATTACAAGAAATAAATCATTTATATGTAAATAATAAATTGGATAAAATCAAAAGAATTTATCTTATATGGATAGCGAGTCATTATTCTCTTGTTAAACCTTTTTTTAGTTTACTTCGTAAGTTAGAAAATATATTTGATATAAACATATATATAACAAGAGAAAGTTTTAATAATGAAGATAATCAATTTAAAATTGTTTATGAAAAACCTAAAGTATCCAACACGATTAATAAGATTATAGATGAATATAAAATAGTAAATAATGAAATTGCTATAATATCATGTGGACCTAAAGCATTATCAAATGATTTATTAACTTTATGTTCTAATTTAAATATTGATATATCTAATGAAGATTTTTAAAGCCGTTTATTTTAAAATGGGACACTCAATTTTTAACTTAATATAGCACTTGAATAATTTTAATATTTATTTAAATTTTAAACTTTTATTCAGTTTAAAATTTGTTTTCAATAAAAAAATTGAATTT
>Ga0214923_10005738_pt1 | contig 14266 bp, 10 predicted proteins | sample LL1510_MetaG_FD_177993 | JGI IMG/M metagenome (GOLD analysis project Ga0214923, IMG submission 177993) | Freshwater microbial communities from Lake Lanier, Atlanta, Georgia, United States - LL-1510 | ecosystem: Environmental > Aquatic > Freshwater > Lake | place: USA: Georgia | collected... | reverse complement strand
CATAAATCGGGCAGAGGGGACGCGGGCATATTCTCTAAACAGATTGCCGAGGCTAAAATCGATCAAGTGCACGCTCAGGCTACGAAGGATGGTTTCCCGCTTAGGTGTGTCATGGAGGAAGAGTGATGTTTAGTACCGAGTTAGGGCTCACACTAGAAGCAGCGTTTCGAGAGGCGGCGTCTCGTCGACACGCATTTTTCTGCCTTGAGCATCTTTTGTACGCGCTTACTTTCGATGAGCAAATTATAGACATCCTGCAGCGAGTGGGCGTGCAGCTGCCGAATCTCCGTCGTGATCTTGAGAATTTCTTCGACAAAAATGTTGAGGTTGTTCCAGTACGGGGGACAAAGAGTATTGGCGCGGAGCCCACGCAAACTCCGGCTGTGCAGCGGGTGCTGCAGCAAGCGATCCTCCATGTTCGTTCAGCTCAAAAAGAGGTCATTACGCCCGCTGAGGTGCTGGTTGCGATATTCTCTGAGGAGGATTCGCATGCCGTGTATTTTTTGGCAAAGCAGGGAGTTACTCGTCTTGACGTCCTAAACTTCATCGCTCATGGGGTCGCCAAAGACTCCGATGAGTCGGATGAGTTCATCTCCGATCTCGATGAGGAAAGCGATGACCAGGAGCCGGGCCGAATTAATGGTGGAAGCGCCTTAGGTCTGTTCACAGAGGATCTGACAGCTGCTGCTCGCTCTGGAAAACTCGACCCAGTCATCGGACGGGAGCAGGAGATCGAAAGAACTCTAAAAATCTTGTGTCGTCGGCAGAAGAATAACCCGCTCTTTTTAGGCGAGCCGGGCGTCGGAAAGACCGCAATGGCCCATGCGATCGCCGCGCGAATTGCGGATAAAAATGTCCCAGAGCAGCTCTTCGACGCGGAGGTGTTTCTGCTAAATATGGGCACGCTTGTCGCCGGCACAAAATTTCGTGGTGAGTTTGAGGAGCGGATTCGTAAACTCATAGCCGAGGTTGGTAGACGTCCGAAGGCTATTCTTTTTATTGATGAGATCCATACAGTTGTGGGGGCGGGAGCGACTGGAAATGGGTCACTCGACGCGGCAAATCTCCTCAAACCAGCTCTGGCTTCCTCCAAGTTTCGCTGTATGGGAAGCACAACCCACTCTGACTACAAGAAATCGATAGAGAAGGATCGTGCACTCAGTCGCCGATTCTCAACGATTGATCTTCCTGAGCCAACGATTGAGGAGACGGTAACTATTCTGGAAGGATTAAAGAGCAACTTGGAGGAGCACCACAAGGTTGCGTTTTCGTCTAAAGCTCTGCGGGCAGCCGCAGAGCTTTCCGCCAAACATATAAATGATCGTTTCCTTCCCGATAAAGCCATCGATGTCATAGATGAAGCGGGAGCCGCTAATTCGTTGCTTCCTAAAAACAAACGCAAAAAGACTATTCATGAGGAGCAGATTGAGACGGTCGTTTCAGCGATCGCTCGTGTGCCAGTGAAAAATGTGAGCTTTTCTGATGAGGGAACTCTCAAACACTTGGAAAAGAATCTGATGAAGCGAGTCTTCGGTCAGGAGCAGGCCGTACAAGCAGTTGCTCGAGCTATAAAACGGAGCAGGGCGAGTCTGCAGTCCGAGGCTAAGCCCATAGGAAGTTTTCTATTCGCTGGACCCACGGGAGTTGGCAAAACTGAGTTGGCTCGGGCGCTCGCACAAGAGCTTGGCATACATTTTCAGCGCTTTGACATGAGCGAATTTCACGATAAGCACCTTGTATCCCGATTCACGGGCGCCCCTCCGGGGTACGTGGGTTATGAGGAGGGAGGGCTGCTCGTTGATCTCGTTCGTAAAAATCCGTATGGCGTAATTCTATTTGATGAGATCGAAAAGGCTCACTCGGATGTCTTCAATATATTCCTGCAGATAATGGATAATGCTGCAATTACGGACTCGCAAGGTCGAAAGGCAGATTTTCGAAACATCATCGTAATTTTCACGACTAATGCGGGATCTGAAAAGGCAGCAGCGATCGGATTTGGTTCCGCTCAGGCGAGCGGCTTTCGTGATACCGCCGTCAAAGCGCTTTTTAAGCCTGAGTTTAGGAACCGGCTTGATGAGACCGTTTATTTTAGCCCTCTTCCGATGCCGATAATTGTTCAGATTGTAGGTAAATTCATTCGAGAGTTGGAGGAACAGTTGTCAGGACGGGGTATCACCTTCGATGTAACTCAGGAGGCTCAGGAGTGGTTGGCAACGAGGGGATTTGACGCTGTCTTTGGTGCTCGGCCGATGGCCCGTCTCATTCAGAAGGAGCTTAAAGATCCCTTAGCGGATGAGATTTTATTTGGAAAGCTCAAACAGGGGGGGCGCGTGTTCATCACCTTTGTGAGTGGTGCCCTCTCGTTTGATATTCAAAGAGGGCAGAGGGAATAGGCAACTACTCGGCCAATTGAAAGACGAACCGCATCGATGACAACTCGAATCCTTTAAGCATTACGGCTACTGGAGCGTCTCTTTCTAAACCCTCGTGAGAGCCATCAAGCTTACCCCATTTAGAAAATCCCTCTACGTGCACATACGATCCATGGTCGCCGATATGCACGATCGAGCCTAAAAATAGGGCGCTGTCAGTTCCCTCCAGCTTTTCATGGAGCATCTCCAAGAAACGAAGCTTGTATTGAATCTCATCTCTGCGCCAACGCTTCTCATTCAGTACGCTTGCACGCCGCACCATCTCATGTTCTGGTATAGGATTTCTGTTTCCATGAATAGCGGCGAGCTGAAACTGGTTAGCAAGCCCTGAGGCATCACGAGGTTTAATCTCCAGGTAGCCATCAACTCGGAGACCAAAATGCCCCTTATTCATGGTTGAGTACTGCGACCGAAGCAGATAGGTATCGATCAAAGTGTTTAGAAGTGACTGCGCTTGTGGTGAGCCGCGCTCCTCGAGGCTTCTCAGAATTCCCGCAAATTCCGATGGGCTCTCAAAATCAACCGCCTTAGCCGGAATACCGAGGCCGTCCAACTTGTTGACGAAATCGGACACAACAAATGGCGATGGTTTTTGATGAACCTTGTATATTGTCGGGGCGGAGCATCTCTCCCCGAGATAATGAGCCAGGATTCGTTTTGATTCGATCATAATTGCTGCTACAAGCCTCGTCGCAGCGTCCTCACTCTCTACTCGAAGAAGAGAGGGCTGCGCCGTTCTTTTGTTATCGAGAATGCGCGCTACCTCAGCGAGCGTCGATAGTGACCTGCTTATCTCGGGCTCGATACATGAGTCTAAAGGCACAGATGGGTCAATATTTCGATGATTAATTACGTAGGCAGATCGAATCTTATACGACAGGGAATATTCCGAGCGAACTTTCCCGGAGTTGGATTCTATGATGCGCGGCGTGAGGCGCCCCTCTATAACCCAGGCCGGTCGTCGAGCATGCTCCCTAAATGATACGAGATTTCCTGATAGATCTTTGCCAAGAGTAGATATGGTCTGTCGTCTACCATAGAGTGTGCTACCCACCCTCAGGGCGTACCTGTCAAGGAGGCTCCCGGGCTGAACGTAATCGGTTGCGTCTACAAATGCCGTTCTCCAAATAACTTCGCCATTTTTTTTACGTTCGGCATGTAGTAGGTCCTCTATATCTATAGTACCAGGACGATCAATAGCTACGAACGGAATAGTAGAGAGATCTTCTCTACGCGGTTTTTTTGTATGTAGCACGGTTTGGCTTGAAGGATTTTCCCCGCACAGAGAACTAATCATTTCCGAAAGAACAGGTCGTGCTGAGGCTGTGAGGAGAGATGTGTCGCGAAATCGGTTGCGCAAATGACTCTGGATATTTTGGTCCACAGTTACGCGGCGCACCAAGATGGTGACAGTATCAAAACGATCCTCCATCCGACTGCGCCATTCAGAGAGTTTGTACTCGAGCTCCTCAGGGCAGTACAACTTGACGACTATGAGATCTAAGCTTGACTTTTTTGAGAGCGGGACCTGGTAGTGATATGAACGATACGATTCAATACCTACTGGCAGCTCTCTATTAATCTCCTCAATAATTGTGGCAGGGGTAGATTTTCGCGGGGGCCTGGCTACCGTAATAGAATCGCTTGATATACTCGGCTGTGGCTGCTCCGGTGGCGCAAGTTGCTGGAGAGCACTTGAGGTGAGAGCGGAAATCTCCACTATTAGCGTTGATCCGCTATTTTGGATAACCGGGGTGCTGGATTTGACTGCTTGTGCCGTGGCGACATCGGGTGAGCCGACCTGAGAATCAGGCGCTGGATGCTCAGCTTGGCGTGCTCGCTGAGCTTCTGGGTCTATCGGTTCTAAGGAACGTGATAAAGCAATCATGCTCTCTCTGTATGATACCAAACTCTGTATGATTTTGCACCAACCTAAAGATGCTTCAGGTTCATGGCCTATCAAGGTGGTGAAAAGAAAAGTAGTCGTGTCACGGCGTCTGAGAGTGCGGTCTTCATTGTGTGAGAGGTGGGGAGCAAATACCTAGTGTATTTCGACGGATACATACCCGACACTAATAGAACCCCCATTGAGTTATTGGATCCACAGCCGTTCAGTCGATCCAGAAATGAGCAATCGGTTTTTATTCACCCGAGTAACTCCGGGATAGCATCATATTCCAGAGGGTCCTGGTGCGAGGGGAGTCCTAAGGCGGCTAGCGTTAAGGAGCCCTGTGGCACGAGGGGCATAGGAGGAAGAGGTCTTCTTTTATGGCGCGACAGAATTTTATATCGGAGGAACTACGAAATGCTTTTGACGCCTTTCGAAGTTCCCGACGCTATATGTTTCTTAAGAACCTGCAGCTAGGACGAATCGTCCCCGAGGAGTGTGAATTTCCCGAGGAGCTTGGCGCGAGCACCCTTGAAGAATTAGTGATGGGAGGAGTTGATTCTCTCGTTCAGATGCCACTAACTGCCGTGCAACACGATAGCCTCCTTGAGCTATTGCGATCTCTTAGTACTGAGGAGGAGATATTGTCGTTATCGAGTAGTAACGATGCAGAAGATAGTGGGAGCAATAATCAGCCCCACGTGGGCAGCATCCAACTAGAGCTTCTTCTACGCCAGCATTTAACCCAGATTACATCTCATGATCGTTATAGTGAGGTGCGTCGAAGAGCTGTTGGTGAGTTTTGGGACCCTACCTGGATTCCCGCTCCTTTCGAAGAAGCGTTACGTATTGAGCAACTAGCGAATATGGACCTGGCGGTGCTCTTTAAAAAGCGCTCCGTCAGTGACAATCGCATACATATTTTGTGTCAGGCGCTCGCTAAGGTAGTTGTATTACTCAACCAAGGACACCCCCCTCAGACTAGTTATCCTGTAGCTGTTTCAGCTCCGCGTGATGAGCTGCCAGCTGAGTGGCGAGAGGTACGATCAGATCTATCCATAGGCGATAAAGCTATCATAGCCTCCATGAGGAGCTGTTTCGACCTACCGAGCACCGCACGAGCGCATGCGATAGCTCATGCAGTGGTGAACACTCTCACTCAGAGTGAGTGTCTTTCAATCGTTCATAGCTTATGGGTTTCTCCTAATCTGATGACGCGGGTCCAAGAGTCTCTTGAGGGTTCCATTACGCCGGAGCTGGCACGTGCAATTACTGTGACGTTGCAGGGACCAGGGGTTCGTGCTGAGAACATAGCGATCCTCTTACGAAGCTGTCACCAGGAGGATTCAGTCGCTCTTGAAGTGCTAGCGATTGTGGTGATGAGCGCTCTTGGAGCTGAACCGGTACGCCATAAAGGCAAGACGTGTCCTGGATTCTGGACGAGCAATCCGGACCTCATAGCTCTCCTCGTCGATAAAAAGAACTCTGCCGCGGGACGCTCTGCCCTTTCAATGGATCCATTCTTGCTTACCTGGATCTCAGAGAGACAGGGACAGAAGAGAAAGGGCAAAAAATACCCAGCTCGGTCTTCGCGAAAGGGCAAGGTAGCTCGATAGGGGGTTTTAGTACCCGGCAGTTTCTTCCTATTCGCGCGCGCCGGGGCTGACAGTCCCCAGAGACTCACAGGCATCATAGGATTCATTCATGGCTGGCGTCACCTTCTCAGGCTTAGCTTCAGGGCTCGATACACAAGCGCTCATCGACGCGACGACGGCCGCGAGTCGCGCTACACGCGTAAAACCTGATCAGAAGCGAGTGACGAACCTTGAGACAACTAACACAGCTATCGATGAGTTATCCAAAAAGCTGGAAAAGCTCCGCTCTAATTTGCTGAGCTTTACCACTCTTGCTGGTGGAGGTGTCAGCAAAACCGGGGTGAGTAGCAAAGAATCGGTAGTATCGGCAGTTGCTACCAGTGCTGCCTCGAATTCAAGTTATTCCATCACCGTTAATAGTCTTGCGAGTAATCACACATACAGCTTTGACCAAACATATGCCTCCCCGGAAACGGCGCTTCAAGCTGGTTTGAATGGTGGAGACCCCGCCGTAGATAGGACAGTAACCTTCACAATTGGTGCGGGTGCTGAGATGGAAACAGTTAGCGTAGAGGCAACAGACGGAAACTTTACTATTCAGAATTTCGTTGATGCCTTCAATGGACAGAGCACAAAAGCTCGAGCCTCTTTGGTGAATACCGGCACAACTGGAAGTCCAGCTTACAAAATAGTCATCTCATCTCTGTATGAAGGCAGTGAAAAGGGAACAATCGCGCGGACGGCACTCGGGGCTAGCATAGGCGCGCTCTCCGCATATTCTGAAAATGCCGCTGCTGATGCATCGCTTACAGTTTCAGGTATCGGAACTATCACCCGACCCACAAATAGCGTCTCTGATATTATTCCCGGAGTTACGTTGAACTTAAGCGCTCTTGGTAGTGCTACTATCAAAATATCTGAGGACGTTTCGTCTACAACGACAAAGATTCAAGACATGGTTGAATCTTTTAATGAGCTGGTTTCGTTCCTTGCTGAAAACAACAGCGTGACTCGAGATGAATCAGGAAAGGAGGTCACAAACACATTTGGCCCACTAGCGAGCACTCGTATCGATGATAATTTAATTTTCAACTTACGCAACGCCTTTGCGAGCGCTACTGCTAGTGGCGGCACGGCTGTGGCAATTTTAGCAGATATGGGTATCACGACCGAGCGAGATGGAACGCTCAAGTTCGACTCTGCCAAATTGCAGGAAGCGATCTCGAAAGAGCCGACTAGTGTAGGGGCGATTCTTAACTCTCTTGCCGACACAACCGCAACTACTGGTGGCACGATTGATCAATACACTCGATTCAACGGCCTTCTTGGAGTCACCGTTGATAGCAACAAAACTACGATAGCTGACCTTAATCAGCGCATCACCGATGCAGAGAAGCAGATAGCGCAACAGGCCGAAAATATGAAAGCTCGCTATGCACGGCTTGAGTCATTGATGAGCAAGCTACAGAGTCAGCAATCGTCCCTCACATCAGCGCTCGCTGGCTTGAAATAGTCCCGGCTTCCCAGCGTGAATAGGGATAGGGTTTAGAGTGGTGGTTGTATATACCTATAAACGCGAAGGGATCTAATGCTGAGACCCTTTTGATTTGCACACTTACCGAATATGCGATCGTGATCCCATAAACAGCGTGGTCTAGCGCATTTGAGCGCGAGCAGAAGCCTCATCTGTAGCGTGCACATATTCAATCAGTGGAGGAGATTCCTGAGCTGGCGTAAAAGATTCGAGCTCAGTTGTTACGCTGCCTATAAAAACTGAACTCACAATTCGCAGCACCTCACGCTGTTCATCATCGGATACATATATAAAAGCCTCGCGAAGTTTCGCGCGAGGTTTGGTTGTGGTCAGGTTTCGCACTTGTGGGGTGATGACCAACACCGGTCGTTGTTCCCCCTTATAGTCAATAATCGTCCTTTCAACGGCAGAGAGCGAAATAAAATAGCGCGATTTTCCATTGAATACATCGAAGTGTTTGGTCTCCCCGATGTGCCAGTCGAGACTTCGCGCTAGGAATGCCGCCCCTATTGGATCGAGAGTAAGATTGTTCGGCGCAAAGGACAGAACTTTTTTTTCTGGATCAGATAACCCTTTACTGCGAACTGATGTGATAGAATCCCCCTGAGGTGAGAAATCCAGTTGAATATTTTTGTGGCGAGAGTTCTCTTGGTGATTGATCGTTAGATTGATCGAAGTGAAGTCTTGAGAGGAGATCGTACCTAGAGCCTCGTACCGTAATTTATAGAATAAATCGATACCGCTGTAGGTGCGCGCGGCTGCATTTACCACAAATGTGTCATGCTTTTTCTCGATGGTTACCGCGCAGGAAGCGGCTGTTATTCCTTCCCAGCTTACAGAATATTCATAAACGCCTAAGCGAGGTTTAAATCCAATCGAGCCTGGTCGATACTGAGGTGTTGTTACCTTAACAAGGTCCGGGGATATATAATCGTCGGCGCGCACGGTCATTGAGAATAGGATATTAGTCAGTGTAGACACACCCAAGACTAGGATAGTGGATAATAACCCTCTACTCATCGATTCAGTCTTCTTGGTGTTTGCAGGTGGAACGATTCCTTGATAGTAACGGTCAGTTAGCGTAAGCGCCAGCAGGGTTGCGCAGTGAGAGCCTTTTTAACCGCCCAGCTTGGCCCTTAAGCATGCCCAAAGATCGACCTCAAAGCAAACATCGTTTGTGCAGTATGTCTATCAAACTCTTTAAAGCACAATGTCCGGGTGTATTCACAACCTTAGCGAGGCTTCTTGAACCGACCGCACTCTTCACGATTAGTACCGATTATGGAATCGCAGCCATGAGGCAAGCTAATCAAGAGCCAGAGATGAGACGTGTTGATGGGGTATCGTTTAATCCACGCTTGGGCCGAATTCTTATGATTCTATTGCGCGACGGTGGTGTGCGTGACCCAATTGTTTTTCGCGCAGCTCTGTGCGCCTTAGCCGACATAACACCGGGGGAATATCCTGAACTACCCAATGAGGTGCTTGCACTCGTTCAAACGATCCAGGATGGCGGCATTGGCGATGAACGCGCGCTCTTGATTCGCATGGCTTGCGACCTAGATGCTATCCGACATCTTCATATGACTTCCTATTCCGTGGAGCAACGAGACCAGGTATTACTCGCGAAAGAGCGAGAGGAGTATCTTCGATGTGTGCCGAAGCATTTAGAGGCTTTGGCTGGGAAAGTGCTGCACGCCACGCACTTGCAACGACAGCGATTGGCTCGTGACATCGATAGGCAGAGGGAGTAGGAGGGAACGAATACTATGAGCCATGATAGGTCTGCTCCTGATATCTCTCGAACTCTGACACATCCGACCATGAGCTGGTTGTGCACCATACCATATACGATGCTCTTTGTTTTCATTCTTGTCGTTTGCCATCCAATTCACCTGATCGCGTCTCTTATGGGCCGCAAGGCTCATAAACGCGCATTGGACCTCATGAACTTAAGTATTATTTGGAATATAAGACTCTTGACCGGTGCTCGCTACACCGTAGTTGGCCGTCCAGCGTTACCACCCGATCGCGCGGTGCTCATAGTTTCGAATCACCAGAGTATGTACGACATTCCCATGATAATGTGGGAATGTAGAGCGAAAGAAGTTGGTTTCGTAGCTAAAAAGGAGTTGGGTCGTTTCATTCCCAGTATTTCATTTGCCTTGCGCCGACTCGGGTCTGTTCTGATTGATCGCAAAGATGCGTCTCAAGCGGTACGCGACATTGAGGCATTTGGCAGAGCGAAGGCTTCGAGTAATGGAGTAGCGGCGATATTCCCGGAGGGCACGCGAGCCCGAGATGGTGCACTAAAAAAATTTAAGACGACAGGTCTCGCAGCATTACTACGGTCGATGCCGACCGCCATTATTCAACCTGTCGCCATAAGAGGGAATTGGGAATTATTACGGTATAATTTTTGGCCGGTACCATACGGCACATCGACAGAGCTTAGGTTCTTGCCGCCAATCGACCCAGCAGAGGGCGACGATGGCGACCTTACGGCGAGAATAGAGAGAGTGATTAGAGAAAGTCTTAATAGCGGAAAATCGAATAAACAGTAAGAAGTTATTAAGAGGTGAAACCTCCATTCCTCTTTCCCAGGTGTCTGAAAATTCGGACCTTTTCGCAGATCTTGAAATATAAATGAAATCCACGTATTAAGGTACCGCCTCGTGGGCCGGAGTGGCGGAATGGTAGACGCGGCGGATTCAAAATCCGCTACCTGTGAGGGTGTGGGGGTTCAAGTCCCTTCTCCGGTATTTTCCATTGGATAAAATTCACGCAAGGCCGCACACCAGTCACCGCTGATGCGGCGTCCGCCTCGAAAAGAGAAATGGCTCAGATTGAATATCTCCCTCACAACGTACCATCTGCGCCTGGGGCAAAGGTAGCGATAGTCTTCTCGAAGTGGTATCGCGAATATTCTCTTTCAATGATCAACAAGTGTCAGGAGGTGCTTAGGTCAGCAGGCTTTTCAAAGGCGGAGCTCCATGAGCTGCCAGGATGTTTAGAGATACCGTTGAGCGTTCGACGGCTTTTAAAAAGAGATCCTAGTCTCGAGGCGGTCATCGTTTTTGGAGTCATTCTCAAGGGTGATACCTATCACTTCGATGTCGTTAAGGATCTCTGTATGAGCGGTCTTGAACGAGTTAGCTTTGAGCTGGACACGCCAATCATAAATGAAATCTTACCCGTCGATAGTATTAATGATGTGATTATACGCGCCGGCGATGATAACAGGAATAAAGGTATTGAGGCGGGACTTGCAGCAGCCGAGATCATCGCCTGGCGCAGGAAATATCCACTGTAAAAACATTTAACAGCCTTGATGAAAATATTGGAAAAAGTCCGGTTCGGGGGCCGGGATGCCGCAAAGTGCCATCCCGTCGGTCTGCTTCCTTTGATTCGCCAACACGATCCGACCATCGGATCCATCATCGCGTGAGCGACACGGGCCAACCGATTTTCCGAGAAACCCTCATAAAAGGAGCATTATTCTGATTGACGCCCGCTTCATCTGAATCCGCGAAAGATCCTAGTATTGAACTTCATAAAGCTGACCTGTCCGGGTGTGAACTCCGTCCGACACTCGTCACCGGTATATGTCATGTGATTGTGAATCGGATCTTTTCCTTGACTGTTAGGACACGAATCAAGACCTTTCGGACAATAGTTTCCTCGAGTGGGGGTCTTCTCTCGCGGAGTATCCGCCACCATGTCCGTAAACATCCCGTCGCAGGCTCCAGTGAATGTGTGCAAAAGCCCCAGCCAGTGACCGCTCTCATGAACTAAGACATGCCCAACATTGTAGTGGTCTAAATCGCTGCCAGGGACCGCCCTATAATGAAGCATTATACCATCAAGATCTGGCTGAAGCCTGTAAACAAAAGGAAACGTTGAGTACCCCAGAATTTTACCTGTCCCACCCTTAGGAACCAAGATATCCATAATAAAGACGTTCATGGTCTTAGCGTCGCCTACCCGCAGAGCTTTTTTCACTTCAGCCTCCTCGGCGGCTCCGGGAGGGAACGAATGCCATTTTTTCTTCACTACTCGATTGATCCCAGCAAGTTCGAACCGATACGGTGTTCGGGCCCCTCCGATTTCGCCCGAATATGCGCGGTTAAGAATATCAATTTGCTCGACGAGGGATTCGTCTGATACATCCCCACCATCGGAGGACTCATCCTTCATAATCACGTGAAAATTCACGGGAATGGTGTTGATAAATGATGAATTTGCAGATGCCTTTGCAACAAAGCTTTTGTTGTATTCCGAAAAGAGGCCTGCGAGATTAGTTGAGGAATCTCGATCCAGGTCACGAGTATCACAGAAAAAGAACCCCGCCCGAAGAGCACCACCACCGTTTCCGTCGGAACTACTCGACGACGTTCCTTCCGTAGAGCTTTCCCCTTGTTGCTCTTTAACGCACCCTATGGAATTTACCGCTGCTATTAGGGCTACTAATGTGATCGAGCGTCTCATGTGCGCGCTCCTCCCTAAACACGGGTATGCAAATATACATCGTGAATGTTGCGTAAAACTGGCCCGCCACACTGCATCAGAGGCACAAATTAAACCACTGCGTACTGATATATTCAGGATCAGACGGAAACCTACATCAACTACTGGCTACTTGATCCGACCGGCCATAGTCGTCAAGAGGGGTAGCTGTAGGTGATATCTTGACGCTAGGAATCGAAAAACACCCCTTTGTGACTGTAGCTTTCAAATTTCTACGTTACGCTCTGGAATCTGCCAGTGCCTCCATGCGCGTGTTATTTCGAACTCCCACTGCCGTGCAATGGTCGGGCTAACCCTTCTTCTGGCACCTCCGAAACATCTCCTCAGCATGAATCTTTTGTACAGAGTGATCGACCATGGGAGAGGGATAATTTATAGAACGTCCTGCAGCATCTTCATACAAAGAATGAATCTTCTTACTTGGCAGCTCTGATAGTTCCGGAAGCCACTTCTTTATATATATGCAGTCAGGGTCAAAACGCTCCTGCTGAAGCCATGGGTTGAAGATTCTAAAATATGGCTGTGCGTCGCAACCTGTGGAAGCTGCCCACTGCCAACTTCCATTATTTACCGCGGGATCAAAGTCAGTAAGGTGTTGGGCAAAGAATTCTTCTCCCCTCTGCCAATTAATATGCAGATCTTTTACTAAGAATGATGCAACGATCATGCGCACTCGATTATGCATGAAACCGGTCGAAACTAGCTCTCGCATGCCGGCATCAACGATTGGAAAACCTGTTTGGCCTCGGCACCATAGCTGGAACCACTCCTCGTTTTCATTCCATTCGACGGCGTCATAGATAGAATTGAAAGCGTGCCCAAAAACATGAGGGAAATGCCATGCGATATGAGTGAAAAAGTCACGCCAGTAGAGCTCTCGAATGAGTGTATGCTGGGGTCCTAGAGTGGTAGAGATCGCGTGGAATACCTCGCGAATCGAGACAGTGCCAAATTTATTATGTGGTGCAAGCAGAGTCGTGCCACGAATGCACGGTATATTTCGTTCGTCATCGTATTTGGAATATACAGCTATTCCTTTTAGTATTTTGATTGCCTTGGAGCGACCACCGCTCGCTACTCGATCCGTTGCGCTTTGGCTCGGCCAAAAATCGCGGGGAGCAACTGTCTTTAAAGACGAAATAGGCTTCACAATGTTCTTGCGAGTTGATACCGATGGATGTGGCACTGAGAGCTTCTGAGCCTTCTTGAAAAATGGAGTATAGACCGTGTACGGTCGACCATCATCCTTGGAGAATGATTCTGGATCTACGAGAAGAAGATCGGAGACCGAATGAAGCGATATAGAACGGCGAGAACACAATCTCTGAAGAGCCGCGTCACGGCTGGTACTAAAAGGGGTGTAGTCCTTATTGACGAACACAGCATCGATAGAGAGCTCTGAAACAAGCTTGTCGATTAGGGTCTCAGGATTACCATGTAGAACAAGAAGAGATCCGCCTTGTGCTTCAATTTCGCGAGACAACTCCTCTAAGCTCTCAATCATAAAAGCTAATCCGTTCACCGAGCGATAACGGTGGGGCTTTACTTGAGCGTCATTAAAAATGAAACAGGTCACCACCTCCTTACTCATGTCCCGAGCGGCATTCAGGGCAGTGTTATCCTGAAGACGGAGGTCTCGTCGGAAGATATGCAGGGCACGATTGTATGTGGTCATGTATTCTACAGCTCCTCGATATGTTTAAGAATGTCAGCAGCACGCGTTGAGATGGCTTTTTTTTCTTTGTCTGACATTTTGGCAAGGAGTTGGTACCCCATTCCGATTCGCGGATTCCTCTCCAGCTTGGCATGATTACGCATCAGAAAGTCCCAATAGAGGCTATTAAATGGGCAACCGCGTTCACCAAACTTCTCTTTATAATTGTAGTAGCATCCTGAGCAATAATTGGACATCTTGTTTATGTATTGAGCGGATGATGTGTATGGCTTCGTTCCCACAATCCCTCCATCCGCGAACTGGCTCATCCCTCGTGTGTTTGGCAATTGTACCCATTCAATCGCATCAAGGTATATGCCGAGATACCAATCATCCACCTGATCCGGGTTAATACCGGCTAGTGTACAAAAATTACCCGTAATCATCAGGCGTTGAATGTGATGAGCATAGCTATCCTCCAGAGATTGCCCTACGGCGTGACGAATGCAATTCATCTTTGTATCAGCGTTCCAGAAATAATGGGGCAGCGGACGGGACGCCTCTAAAAAATTAAGCTTTTTATACGAGGGCATGTGGTTCCAGTAGACACCGCGCATGAATTCTCGCCAGCCA
>Ga0214923_10005737_pt1 | contig 14268 bp, 15 predicted proteins | sample LL1510_MetaG_FD_177993 | JGI IMG/M metagenome (GOLD analysis project Ga0214923, IMG submission 177993) | Freshwater microbial communities from Lake Lanier, Atlanta, Georgia, United States - LL-1510 | ecosystem: Environmental > Aquatic > Freshwater > Lake | place: USA: Georgia | collected... | reverse complement strand
GATCGCGCCCCCCTGAGGGCCGAAGCACTTGCACGGTGTGAACTGGTAGGTAGAGAGCTCGTCCTCCACCTCATTGCCCCCACTGCCCGACGAACACGACGAGCAAAAGGCCTCCTCGACAATGACGTCCGGCTGCTGTCTGCACGGCGTCGTGAATACACCGATGATCAATACTGTGAGCAGAGCCAGTCCGATAATGACCAATAGCCATGACATTGAACCCTGCTGCGTCTTGTCCTTGCTGAGCTTCCTGCCCTTGGACCGATTATTCCTCGCCATTCTTTTATCTAAGTGCTGATTTAAAAAAAAAAAAAGATGATTGAGAAGAATTGAAGCGTCATCATCTCTTGGCAACGGTAACGACCCTCCCGCCGTCCGGCATCTTTTCAACAATGATCCTCGGATTGATCTGCTTCATATCCAGCATCAATGCACCCGCATGTCCGATGGTCCATATATTTTCGAATTTGAACGAGATGGACGGATGCGTCCTGGCGTACCGCCTCAGCTCCTGCTGCATGGCCGCGTGCACCGGCGAACTCTCGGATCTGTCCGATATGATGTGATGCCTGATGGCCGTCCCCTCGAGGATGCCGATGGTTATCCCCTCAGGGTGCATGGCCATATCGATGCCCCACAGATAAAGAGTCCAGTCGTGCAAAAGACCGAACCACTTTTCATAACCCCTCCTGGTCATGACATACATGAACAGCTCGGCATAATTTGTCCTCCGAAAGACCCCCGGCATAAACAGCGGGAACATGAACTTGTGGCAGCTCACCGAATCCGTTGTTATATTCGGCGAAACGACATGGATCCCCTCCCAATCGAGACGAGACACCAGATCCCTTACCGGATCACCCAGGATCTCCACATCGTCCAGCAGCACAATCACGTGTTTGGTGGCAAACGACATCTTGTCCGGTGCCGCGTTCTGGAACAAGAACCTGCCCAACAAGCCCTTCTCCCAAGGCCTGACCCATAACTCCGTGTTGCAAGGGATTCCGGAGCATGTCGTGAGGAGGGTGTGCGCATCCTCGGCGTAGGGAAAAACAAACACCTGGATGAGCCCGTCTACGCCATGACGGATGGCATCCATATTATTGACCAGCCACCGGATCTTGTCATGCAATCGCGGGGGACCGAACCCGGGTATGATGACGATCGTAGGCGCCGTCCACGGCAGACTCCTTCTTCCCCCGCGAACCGTCCACATTTCTTGACTTACAAAAATCAACCCATCCCCCTTATAACGGCTTGCCAAATGAACGAGGACATCTTATAAAAAAAACTATTCTAATATTTATTTTTTTTTATTCTGGAGATTTTTTTATAGGGCAGACGCATGACCAAAAAAAAAAAGACGAACGCCTTTGATTCCTTCCTTGTGAACCAAGGATGCTCTACAATAAGCCCCGGATGGATCTTATTCAAATTGATCTAAATTCAATTTGAACTTGTTTCTGGTGGCTCACCTCTGTGCTCCTCCTTATGTGTGGGGTTCAAAGTGGCACCCGTTCCATGTCAGTTCGATGACGTGCTCGGGTCGGATCCCTGCGGCGGCGGGTAGGAACTCGATCGTCCCGTTATCCCCCAGAACATGGATGCGTATGGAGATGCGGAACATGTTGCACATGGCCTGGATCTCAATGGCGCCCCCCCATGTGGTGTCCCTGCTCATCCGAGCGATATAGTCGGTCGTTGAGCGGGCGTCGTGGACATCCTCGGGGGCAAACATCTGAAAGACGTCCTTGAACTCCATCGTGTCCCAGAAGCGGGGGTTCGATCGGAGGTAATCAATGACCATCCGACGGAGCTGCTGGCTGGAGCAGTTCTCGGTAAAATGCGCCACGGAATCAAAGAGACAACTCATATTTCCTGATGGAAATATATTTGATTTTTTCAATTCCACTATCCCTTCATTTTTTTTTTTGTAAACAGAAATCACGTCAGACGATGACGTATCCCTCTTCTCATGATAAAAACAAGTCCTGATCTGGAGGTGATGACAACCCTGAGGTTGCTTCATGGGGCACCCTGGCTCTTCTTCTTGTTTTGAGCAGCGCCTCCAGTTTTTGATCCTCGCTTTGCAGTCGGTTTACCTGAAATCATGTCCGACAAGAGTTTGAACATGTCTTGCTTGAATGTATCCGGGTTGATGACCGTTCGGGCTACGCTCCTCGTCAAATCGTCTTCTCCTTGCTGCTGCTGCAATGCTTGTGCCTTTGGCCTTTGTGAAGGCTTGCGCTGAAGGTGATTTTGCAACGGGGACCGTTGCTGCTGCTGCGATGCTGGTGCCTTTGCGCCTTGTTTTGTCCCTCCCGTCGCAAACATGGACCCTTGCTGCTGCTGTGATGCTTGTGCCTTTGGCCTTTGTGAAGGCTTGCGCGCGATAGTCCCAAGGAACCGCCTGTGTTGCCCGGTGCGTGCTCGTATCAAACGAGCTCGTTTCCATCTGTCGCTTACTGACTCGATAATATTATCAATATAATCCGCAGCCATTTTGATCTCTCCTATCGCTTTACTCGTCCTTAACGCTTGAGGAACTCGATCCAAGTTGTTGAGATATCGAGCCTTCAGATACTCGAGATAGTCGATCATCAACTCCACATCCTCTATAGACCTGGCGGCTCTGATGAGATGACGTATATTTCCTGGCAGGATCCAAGTATTCTGACTCAACTCATGTCGATTCGCTTGATCCATTGCTCGTTCGAGGGCAATGATTTCTCGAATGACTTGTTGCTGATCATGCATTAAGGCAATGAGCTCCGCGCGATAATAAAAAAAATTACAATCGAGGACAGGCCGGTTCAGAATCTTTGTGCGGAGGTCGTTAATCTCATCATCGGTTAATCGGACTCCTTTGTGAACTAAATCACGGTAAAGCGACATGATACTGAGCATGTACTGCTGTCCCCGATCGTAGTATTCATTATATTCTCTGAGAACTTCCCGGAGTTGTTGAATTTGTCGTTGTTGTTGTGGTGGTTTGTTCGGCGGAGCGGCACCACCAGATGACATGCACTTTGATTTTATTGCAGCACAATAAAATTTTTCCCTCTTGCAATACATATTTTATGACATCAAATCAAAGCATGGCACTTAAATTCAAGATACCGTGCCGGGTTTGATCAGGTGCCCTTCTTCTTCTGTTGAAAGACACCCCCCCCCTTTTTGCGCTGCTGATCAGGCTCTCCAATCAAATCCATCAGCTGAGTAAACAAATCCGAATTAAGTCCGTCGAGAACATGCTGGGCCACGCTTGTCCGAAGTGAAGGATCCACACGATCCGGGATACGATTGATATACTGCTGCAGCGGAGACTGCTGGCGTCGCAATGGTCCTTGCCCTGTCCTCGATGAACTCAGTGATAGACTCCTTGTCCTTGATGCCGCAGCTGGCCTCGATATAATGATATCGGAGTCGCTGTGGCTCCTCCTTGACCTCCTTGTCTGTGCGGCTCCTCCAGACGAATCGACCGACCCTCCCTGCTGCTGTGAAGCAGCAGCTGCCTGCGTCCTTCGAATCGATCCTCCTCCTCCTCCCGTCGTTTGGTCGGTCGAACGACCCCTCTGTAGTTGAACCGCCTTATCAATAATGGACCGCTTGTCCCGTATGCGACGCGCTTGGAGAAGATGACGTCGTCTCGCTTTGTCGTCCATCCTCAATAACTCCCTGACTGCATCAATTTCTGTGTTGACATATAATGAGTTCCAGTATCGATCCCTAAGATACTCGAGATATCTTAACAGTAAATTCATATCATCTATGCGCCATGCAGCACGCACAACATATGCCATATCATCAGCAGTCCACGACCGACGCGGATTGCGTCGAATCGTTTCGGCCACATCTCGTTCTAGGGTGATGATTTCTCTGATAATCTGCCGCTGATTCTGCAATACAAAGCGAATGAATTTCCCACGATACATAATACGCATGCCGTCATGAATTACCTTATTGATCATCATTCGGAGATCGTTAATCTCATCATCCGTCAGTGGGACTCTCAGTCTCCTCAACTCTCTGTAATAATCCATGACATCCATAATATCACCCCGTCCTGTTGTCGGATCAAATGTATCAATAAATCTTCGAATACTTGTCCGGAGTTGTTGAATTTGTCGTTGTCGTTGCGTTGGTGAAGTCGGCTTCTTTGGCGGAGCGGCACCACCAGACGACATGTCCTTTGATTTTATTGCAGCACAATAAAATTTTTCGGCAAAAAAAATATGTTGTCGTCTGAACAGAAGCTTCATCAGGTGCCCTTCTTCTTCTGCTGAGCGGCACCCCCCTTTTTGCGCGGCTCTCCAAACAAAAAAGTCAGCTGAGTAAACAAATCCGAATTAAGTCTGTCGAGAACATGCTGGGCCACGCTTGTCCGAAGTGAAGGATCCACACGATCCGGGATACGATTGATATACTGCTGCAGCGGAGACCGCTGGCGTCGCAATGGTCCTTGCCCTGTTCTCGATGAACTCAGTGATAGACTCCTTGTCCTTGATGCCGCAGCTGGCCTCGATATAATGATATCGGAGTCGCTGTGGCTCCTCCTTGACCTCCTTGTCTGTGCGGCTCCTCCAGACGAATCGACCGACCCTCCCTGCTGCTGTGAAGCAGCAGCTGCCTGCGTCCTTCGAATCGATCCTCCTCCTCCTCCCGTCGTTTGGTCGGTCGAACGACCCCTCTGTAGTTGAACCGCCTTATCAATAATGGACCGCTTGTCCCGTATGCGACGCGCTTGGAGAAGATGACGTCGTCTCGCTTTGTCGTCCATCCTCAATAACTCCCTGACTGCATCAATTTCTGTGTTGACATATAATGAGTTCCAGTATCGATCCCTAAGATACTCGAGATATCTTAACAGTAAATTCATATCATCTATGCGCCATGCAGCACGCACAACATATGCCATATCATCAGCAGTCCACGACCGACGCGGATTGCGTCGAATCGTTTCGGCCACATCTCGTTCTAGGGTGATGATTTCTCTGATAATCTGCCGCTGATTCTGCAATACAAAGCGAATGAATTTCCCACGATACATAATACGCATGCCGTCATGAATTACCTTATTGATCATCATTCGGAGATCGTTAATCTCATCATCCGTCAGTGGGACTCTCAGTCTCCTCAACTCTCTGTAATAATCCATGACATCCATAATATCACCCCGTCCTGTTGTCGGATCAAATGTATCAATAAATCTTCGAATACTTGTCCGGAGTTGTTGAATTTGTCGTTGTCGTTGCGTTGGTGAAGTCGGCTTCTTTGGCGGAGCGGCACCACCAGACGACATGTCCTTTGATTTTATTGCAGCACAATAAAATTTTTCCCTCTTGCAATACATATTTTATGACATCAAATATGAGCATGGCACTTAAATTCAAGATACCGTGTCGGGTTTGATCAGGTGCCCTTCTTCTGTTGAGCGGCACCCCCCCTTTTGCGCTGCTGATCAGGCTCTCCAAACAAAAAACTCAGCTGAGTAAACAAATCCGAATTAAGTCCGTCGAGAACATGCTGGGCGACGCTTCTCCGAAGTGAAGGATCCACACGATCCGGGATACGATTGATATACTGCTGCAGCGGAGACCGCTGGCGTCGCAATGGTCCTTGCCCTGTTCTCGATGAACTCAGTGATAGACTCCTCGTCCTTGCCGGCCTCGATATAATGATATCGGAGTCGCTGTGGCTCCTCCTTGACCTCCTCGTCTGTGCGGACATTGTTGAATCGACTCCTGTCGTTCGGTCGACCGAATGACCCATCTGCTGTCGAATCGATCCTGTCCTCGATGCACCGGCCATCTTGGTGTCGCTCTTTGTCTGTGCGGCTCCTCCCGATAACATTGCCGACCCTCCTCCTCCTCCCGTCGCTCGGTCGACCGAACGACCCCTCTGCCGTTGAATCGCATTATCTATTATGGACCGCTTGTTTCGTGCCTGACGCGCTTGGATAAGATGACGTCGTCTCGCTTCGTCGTCCATCCTCAATAATTCCCTGACTCGATCGATACGTCCATTAATAAACTCGATCCCTCGGCGGATTCGACGTTGATTTTGTGCCGTTGCCGCAACAGTTAACCGATCCCCATTGAAGTATCGATCCCTCAGATACTCGAGGTATCGGAGCCGCAGATTCAGATTCGGTATTCGCATTGCGGAACGTGTGAGAGGTGCTATATCGTATCTGGTGTACCACAAACGATTGTGCTCTAATTGTTTCCGACGCAGATGAACGATTTCTCGTTCAAGAGTAATGACTTCTCGAATAATCTGTCGCTCATCCTCCAATAATCCAATAAATTTTTCACGATACATCGTGCGGATATTGTCATGTGTCTCATTAATTATCGTGCGGAGATTGTCCAGTTCATCATCGGTTATTCGACCATTCAGTCTCCTCAGCTCTTTGTAATAATCGATTAAATCCATAAGATCGTCATGCTCATTATCGAATTCATCGATCTGCCTCCGGATCTGACGCCTCCGGATCTGTTTTTGTTGTTGTGTTGGCGCCGTGGGTTTGTTCGGCGGAGCAGCACCACCACCCCCAAACATTTGGCAATTTTATTTACACACACAATAAAATTTCCTCAGATTATATCCTTACATACTCGACAATAGATCGGAGATGAGCATGGCGGTCTCCATGGCCTGGGCGACGTTGAGTCGTGGGTCGCACAACGATTTGTATGTATCGTTTGTTATATGATCATCATTCTGACCAACACACTCCACTACATCATCCGAAGTCATTTCAAGGTGGACCCCTCCCGGTCGCACGCCGCACCGTCGGGTGGTCCGAAAAAATGCAATAATCTCCCGGTGGATCGTCCGGACGTCCCTGGTCTTGATCCCTTCCTCGGTGGTCATAGTGTTGGCGTGCATCGGGTCGCAGCACCACAGCACCGGGTGATCCTGGAGCGCCCGTATGATAGGAGGGAGACGGACGGGCAGCGCGTTCGGTCCCATCCTCGATATGATGGACAACCGGCCGATCCTCCGGGACGGATTCAGGATATCGACAATCTGCCGGAGCTCCTCCACATCGGTGGATGCAGAGACCTTGATCCCGATCGGGTTATGGATGCCCCTCAGGAACTCGACGTGCGATGCATTCAACCGGCGGGTGCGCTCCCCCAGCCACAGAAAATGCGCCGACGTGTCGAACCATGACCCCCCGGAATCGGTCGAGTCGCGACGGGTCATGGCCTCCTCGTACGGCAGGAGAAGGCACTCGTGGCCCGTGTAGTGCCTCCCCAGGCTCGGCGACTGCCTCGTTGTGCTCTCGATGAACCGCATGGTCTTGTTGATGGACGCCACGTGCTCATCGAACCTCGAACGGATCCTGTCCTCCATCCTCGTGGACAGCCTGTAGAAATTGCGCAGGAGGGTGGGGATCTCGTCAAAACCTCCCTGTCGGAACGCTCGCAGCAGGTTCAGCGTCTGGGCGCTCTGGTGGTACGCGTCAACCATCCGGACGGGATCCGGGCTACGATCCACGATGCCGTTGATCATGTCGCCCTGGTAGGCCCGACGCGAGGGCGTCTCCCACAGCTCGGTCCTGGGCTTGGCGAACTGGCCGGCCGTGCGGCCGATCGATGCGACCGATACACCACCGCCGTGGCTGATGATCGCTGCCATGCCCATGAGGAGCATAAAGTCGTCCCTGGTGCGATTGACCGAGAAGCCATCAAAGGTTTCTGCACAATCCCCGCCCGTCAGCACAAACCCCCTCCCACATATGGCTTCTCCGATATTCTTTTCGAGGAGCCTGCACTCACCGGCAAACACCAGCGGGGTCTTTTTTTCGAGGGTTTGGAGGACGTTATCGAATGACCCCTTATCGGCGTATTCGGGGATCTGGTACGGCACACCGATCGTTCGCCAGGATGACGGCGACCACGCCGACACGACCGATGCCATGCATATCATGACCAACAGCCTCATTTTGGTTTGAACACGGCACACTCTTAATCGATAATGAGGCTGCACCTGTTCTTTTTTGTGAGCAGATCGACAAACAGCAGAAACACGGCCGTCAGACATATGGAATATATGAGCCCATCGTTGATGACTTGAGAAGACCACTTCAACAGATCAAAAAACTTTCTCAATAGATTACCCTCCCCCAAAAACAAGTCCAGTCCAGTAATCATCAGGATGAGGGATTCAACACACAGGATAATGGTGTTCAACCATGTAAATTTTTGTCGATAAATCAGGTAGAGGAACGACAATACAAACAATACGCTCTTTATCAAGCTATACATGGACGACCAATCCGGCATGTCTATTCCCGGAGATGACGTCTTTGGTCTCTTGATCGAGTTCAGGTTGGCCAGACAGAAGAAGATGGGGGGGATGCTCGCAATCATGCGCGTTGCGAATTGGGCTCTGCTCCCCGATCTGGGAGCGAGCATAAAAGTTGCGACCAACTCCATTTATTGAAATGATAAAATTTTTATTTGGGATCATTCATTAACTGGTGTTTATCGTCACACACTTGTTATTACTCGACAGATCGAGTATCAACATGAATGCCGTTATAATAAATATAATCGGCTTCATCAACTTGTGTAGTGATGTAAGAGAAGGTCTTGTCAGGTTGCCTATGTTTGGGTTGATGACGTTGCATCCGAATAATGAATTATTTCCTACAGTGGTTCCTCTTCCCAACATAGTAAAAGACACAACAGATGTGATTCCACATAACATTATCCAAAATACAAACATGTCCAACACACACATCAGACATATAATGACCGTGTAAAACCATGAAAATCGTATCCTAAATATCAGGTACATTTTTGATAAAATAAATGCCACATCTATCAGTATGGCTATATATATATTCATATTATTTGTATTAAAAAATATTCCTTGAAATTTCGACCACGTCGATATAATAGCCGGTGCATTCATCACGATATAAGATATTTGGAAGTAGAGTGGGAAGAGGAAGAATATCATGCGCACAAGAAGCTGGGTCTTGTCCGACTTTGGGGCAAGAAATAAGGAGGCAATCGAATCCATCTGTTTTTATGTATGCACCGGATAAAAAAAAAAAGACAAAGACGCTTAAGGATGAACCCGCATGGGGTTTGTAAGGACGGTTTGGAAATTTTTTTTTAATAATTGTTGAAATCAAATAAATGCCTATTATATGCATATCGGGGCGATTCGATCCGTTGTATCAATCGGATGTCGACTATATCCAAAAAATAAGACGGATTGGCTATCAATTGTGTGTGATTATCCTGAACGACAGGCAGCTCCGACTGATCGGCCTTGAGCCCTCCGATACGGAGGAAAACAGGCTCCGAATCATCCGATGCATCCATCATGTGGATTTTGCGGTGCTATCCTGTGATACAGACACACTGCTCACAAAAAAGACGGTGGAGCTGATCCAACCCGATATCCACGTCTACTCCTTGTTGGACGATCTCAGCATTGCGGAGCGCGAAGACCTGATCGACCACCACACCACCCATGGTATCACGCTGGAGAACGTTAAGCACGACCCCGTGTTCAGGGGGGAACCGATCATTAGCAAGGATCCGAATGACCGACACAGGCCTGCGAGTGCGGGCTTCAGTCTCTTCAAGTCGTTTTGAGGCTGTTCCTGTGAAGCAGGAGATTGCGGAGGAGATGCGGGGTGCCGGGCCTCACCCTCAGCGCCCTGTTCACGGCATCGATCCCCTCCTCGTGCCTGCCCATGTACCACGACCCTATGCCCAGCTGGTCCCACCTGTGGTAGTCGTACATGTCCTTTTCGACAAACAGCATGTCGTTCAGACCCGTGTCGGTCGTGCACGCCTGGCGAGCAAACATGTACTTGACGTGCGGGTTGGGGTAGTGCATCGCAATCCGGACGAGGGGCTCGATGCGTGTGGGCCGCATCTCGTAGGCCCGGATGAATGCGTCCATCGCCTCGACCCACTTCCCCTGGGATTCCAGGAGGATGCCGATCCTGTAGAGCGCCATAAAGATCTCCTCGACAAACCCCGTCTTGATCTCGCTCCGCTTCTTGTAGTACCGGACGGCATTCTCGACATCGCCCAGACAATCGTACGTCTGTCCCAGATAGAACACCGCCCTATCCGCCGACGGATCGTTCTCAACCTCCCTCAGGAGCAGCCCCAGATCCCGGTAATACCTGTCCGCCGACTGCTTCGCTCCCGTCGTCGATGGCGTCCACATCAGATAAAACCCGTCCGGAACGCAGATGGCACCCGATCCGTCGACATACTCGTGCACGACGCCCACAAAGCGCGCCGATCCATCCCGTCTGATCAGGCGCTTGTGCTGGAACACGACGCCCGTGCTGGGATTCTTGACCGTCGTGAAGAAGCAATCATCCGTGCTGTCCCTGTGCTCCCTGCAGAACCGTGTCAGGACGTCGATGCCCTCCACCGACCACTCCGCATCAATCATGAGCATGAAGGTGTCCTCAAACAACTTTCTTGCCGTGTCCAGCGCCCTGTTCCTGGACGTGGCAAAATCCTGGAATGGCTCCTGATACACCCGGCCCACCACGTGGGGGAACATGTTGAACAGGTCGTGCGACTTGGCGACCGTATCGTCGGTCGATCCGGTATCAAACACCAACAACCTCGTGACGCCCTTTTCGATAAAAGGCTTCAGCGTCCTCTCTATGGAGTGCCCCTCATTCTTGACCATGATGACAACCACAATATCCTCCTCCGAACGTGGGATGCGCCTGGAATCCTCTAGGTATGCGGAGATACTGTCGTGCTCCGCCCTGGGATCGACAAGGACCACCCTCCTGAACTTGTTGAGGAGCGGATAATCCCTCCACGACCTCCCCGTCCACCAAATGACGGGGAACACGACCCCGTCCACATGATCACCCGTTATCAGGATGTCGATATTCTCATTCATGACCGTGTCCCGCTTCGTCAGCAGGCTCATGAATGAAGACGTGGCATCCTCGCACACCAACAAATCCCTCATTGTTCAATCAATTGTATCGTTTACTCATCTGACGTTAAATAAAATGTGTCTGACAGACAAATAAGGACATTCCATGAGAAGATGGAGAGTGTTGACGCCCGAGGAGTTGGCACGGCTGAAGGATCTGCAGAGACGCACGTTTGACGCGGCGAGTGCGAAGGAGGACGGGCTCCGATTAAGCCCAGACGGCAGCTTGTGTGCCAAAGGGAGGGCGGTGCGTATAGAGGCGGGGACGGTTGAAGAGTTTGCCAAGGCCCTGGAGGAGGCGTTCCCCGCACAAAAGGCATTGCCAAAAATAAAAAACATGACTCCATAAAAAAAAAAATGTCTGATGTGTTCATCATCCTGTTGGGGATCTTTTTTGTCCTGGTGCTTCTGATATTCTACTTTGCCAATACCATTATTATTTGGATTCGCTTCCATCACCATCCCAAAGATAATATTCTCATCAACATGATTATTGCAACGGACGTGCTACTGGTCGTCCCGATCGTCCCTCAGATTATGGGATGCATCATCCTCTTCAACCCGCATCTGAAGAATCAGTGGGCATCCCTCGTTGCACACGATGCGGATGCAGCCAATGGCCTGTTTGTGATACTCATTACCAAATTATGCATCTCCATCATTGTGTGGATCCTGATTCTGCGATTCAAAAAGACCAAAGTCATGCATCCAAGAGTCAGCGGATCCAGTCCGCCATTCCTGCATGATCCTTGAAGACACCATCCATCTTCAGATAAATAAATCCTCAAGGGTTTGACCCGCAAAGGGTTTCAGCACGGATAGGACGGATCCGATGGCTCCTTCGGTCCATCCCTGGTTGCGGGACAGGCCTTCTCCGCAGATATAGAGATGGGGTGATGGGTGGCGTGCGTATTCGAGGAATGCATCACGGTCCTTCCACAGCGTCGTGTCGAGTGGTCTGAAGAAGTGCGTGCCGCACGGATGATAAAAGACGACGGGCGTGTGCCACCGGATGCCGGTCCATCGGTCCAGATTCTCAGGGTGTTTGTGGACGGCATCGGCCGATGCGTTGTCGCAGTAGGCGACCATGTAGACGCCGTCCCGATAAGGGATGATTTTTTGCACGGGGTTGCCAAAGGGCATGTATGTCGTGCACGGGAATGTCTGTTGAGCCACGACGGGATCGGTGGGTTTGGAGTATGCGCGCAGGAACGATTGGCATGCGACGCCGCGCATGATGCTCCTCCATTTTTTGGAGTGGATGGGGAGGAGCTTCCATGACGGACGCGGTGCGGTCCAGAAGAGGTCGCGGACGATCCATTCGTCGTGATTCAGGCTGAACCCGCCTCCACCGCGGATCCGTTTGACGCTGGTTATCGGTGTGGACAGGTGGAGATGGAAGTTGCGATGGGATCGACAGGCTCTGAGCATGCACTGCATCAGACGATCCCAGTCGATCCCGAACATGACCTGACCGCTGGTATTGTCCTGGAAGCCATAGTCGTCGATCGTGTCAACCACATCGGCGTCCTGGTAATCGGTCGACCCAGACGATTCGACAAACCGGTGGTAGGCGTCCTCACCGAGTATGCGCACAAGATTCTCTGAAAAGGTCTGGCCCCTATCCACCATCGGGCGCAGCCTCCTCATCGTCTTGATGATATCGATCGCCCGTGGTGGTCTTTGTATATGGGTTATAAATCGGGATAGAGGAACGTGGAATCTTTTTGCGAGACGCTTCATCAGCACATCCCTATCCCGAACGACACCCGCTCCCGCGACCACTCGCACGCCCTCGTAGGTCGACATGCGGGTCCTCCCACCGATATCCTCTGCACCTTCAAACAGATGGATCTGAGATCGGACACCGGCATCGAGGAGGCATAATGCGATAAGGAGACCGGCCGGTCCTGCACCGACGATCCCGATGGCCATGTTTATCCGATAATGGCATTAAAAAACTTGTATCGGATTTAGAATGGGTGTGGGAGCATGAGATAGCGGATGGTGGCAATGTCGTTTGTGGGCAGACAGAAGAAGCATCTGAACATGAGGGTGTTTGTGAGGGATGACTGGCTGGGTTGGTGGAGGGGTCGGATGAGGCGTAGGATCCAGGGCATGACGTGGATATGAATGTCTTCGATGGCGATATGGCGTTCATCGGTCATGGAGATGCTTCCGTCCTTGTCGCATCGGAATGAACGGCAGATGACGCCGTCGGGTGCAATGTATTCGTCCCATGGCGACCACCCGATTCCCCACCGGAATGGCTTGATAATGACGAATTCTCTTGGGAACATTAGTGGCGTCATGGTTGCGAACACGACCATCCGGGAGGTTAACGACCATGTCTGGGTGAGGAGGGGGCGGAATTTGTGGACCCTTTCGGACAGGCTCGACTCGATCATCTGCCACATTTTTTTATTTTTTTTTTTTTGGGGTCTATGAAACTCCTTTGAATAAAAAAATGAAAATCATGAAATTATTCACTCTCACAAAAAAAATGCAGACCATCCCACGCGATGTCATGACTTCACACATTCTTCCATATCTTACGGTTGGCGAATCGGTCCGTCTCTTGTTTGTCCTCGGTGAAGCGACCGTCCTCAAGACTCAATGCCCCAAGGACATTCGCCACTATTACGATAAGAAGCTGTGGTTCCTACGCATCATGTGTGTGTCCGATGACTCGAACAACTTTCTCCAGTCGTACTTTTACTGGACCAACGTCTTTGAAAAAACATGGCCCATCATTGCCCATCTCCCATTACCCCGTATCGATGATTGGGAACCCCTGTGCCGATCCGAATCATGGGCCTGGAGATGCCTCCAGGAAGAAGTAGAGAGCGAACTATCCCACGATCTCGACACGATAGACCACCTCCGACGACTCATCCACACCCGCTACTTTCACAATAAACCCCCCACACCCATCATCTACTGCACCGCATAATCACTTTCGGAACCTTCTTAGATCATTTTGCACATAATGATCTAAGAGCGTCGTTGCCAACGTATTTTTTGGTGTTTGTTGATGGTGGTCTGTTTGTGGTGCTTGGGGATGGTTATTGTGGATGGTCGTCGGAGGAGGAGCCATAGGTTGCCCGTGGTGATGGTTTTGCGGCGATGGCATTCATTGCATCGGATACGGATGATTGTCGAGTCTCCGTAGACACAATGTCTGACGATCATGGGGGAGGTTGGGAAGTGGTTTGTTGCGACGACCAGCATTCCCTGCCGGCACTCCTGGCATATCCCGATGAATCTGCCGTCCATCCTGCTGCACAGCTTCTTCAGCTCTCGTTCTCTGGAAAA
>Ga0214923_10005736_pt1 | contig 14271 bp, 31 predicted proteins | sample LL1510_MetaG_FD_177993 | JGI IMG/M metagenome (GOLD analysis project Ga0214923, IMG submission 177993) | Freshwater microbial communities from Lake Lanier, Atlanta, Georgia, United States - LL-1510 | ecosystem: Environmental > Aquatic > Freshwater > Lake | place: USA: Georgia | collected... | reverse complement strand
ACGTCTACTATTTGTTCTGTAGATTCAGTCGGATTTGCTATCTCAATAGTATTTCTAACTTCGTTTGGTAGTGACTTGTCTATAGTTGCCATTTAATTTCTCCGATTTTACTATCTTAACCTTATTATAAGTAACATTCAAGCCCTGTGGGTTTGGTCCTGATTTAGGTGGTATAGTAGTTGTTAATTTTTTCATTAAACTGGTAATCCCAGATCAATTCTTAATTTTCTTATATATGCATCCATAGTTGGATCACCACTTGTTTCTGATGAATTATATAAAGGTGCATATGCTTGTAGTGTATTAATACCACCTCCACCTGAATTTGTTCCTGAAGCTGCTACTTGTGCCGTTTCCAAAGATTCTGGTGTTGCTGGTTGAGGGTTTGATATTGCGGTTGCAATAAATCCTAAAACTGGATTTACCATTCCTAGCACTGTTGCAACTGGATTATTGATTGCATTTTGAATTGCATTTCTAACTGCATTAGAAATAGTACCCATGATTCCAGTGTCTACTGCCGCTGCAGCTGCAGCTGATGCCGCAGCTTCTGTTTCCGCATCTGGTCCAATACCAAATCCTTCTTCTGAACCTCCAATACCACTTGGTCCACTTGCAACTCCACCTGTTCCTGATTCTCCTCCTGGTCCTGATCCAGCTCCTTGTCCACCAGTACCTGCGCCAGATCCACCGACTCCTCCCGAATCTCCTGTTGCTGTTCCTTCATCTCCTGCATTAGATGCTGCTGCCCCATCATCTCCACCGACACCACCTCCTGATCCAGAAGAGGAAGATCCATCTCCACTAGATCCATCTCCAGATCCATCTCCATCATTTAAACTTGGAAGTCCAAATGGTCCTTTATTAGGTTTGCCATTCATGGATTTATATAAATCCAATTCTACTAAGATATCTTGTTCTTCATCTGTAATATATGCAAGGTGAGTTATTGGATGAGTGGGTCCTGATTTCCATTTAACAGGTGTTGTGATTGTTTTTTGTTTTCCTAAATAATTTAATTTTCCACCTTGTTTAACAGGTTTAATATCTTTTGGTTTAGAAGGTCTAACTTCTTCATACCTAATTGTTTTCTCAATCATATTAATAATATGTTCTATTTACTCTTGGGAGTACATCATCTTTATAGTCTTCTGGATGAGAAATCAACCCACCTTGTCTAAATCTCATTAGGGCTTGAGTCATAGAATCTACTAAATCGTCATTATCTCCATGTGGAAATGCAGCACATTCTTCAATAACTTCTTGTGCAAACTCTCTACTTTTTGGTGCCCATATCTTTCCAGATTCAAATAGAGGTGCTACAGAATTAACTCGTGCATGTTTATCATTACCTTTTGATGGTGTGTAATTTACAACGGGTATTCCCATTTGTCTAAGTTCATATGTTAATGGAAGTCCTGAAGCTTTTGCTTCAACTAAAACTGTCTCAGGTTGCCAATACTTATATTGTTCTTGGGCCAGGCGCCTTAGTTCAGGAAACTCTACTCGCTTTTTAATTGCATCTAATAAAATCAAACAGGCTCCTGAATCTTGGTTAGGATGAAACACACCCCAAGTAGTAATGGCTGAATAATCCGCAGTTTCTTTTTTTAAGAATGCAGTATCATAAGATTGAATAACATGTTCAATTGGAGGCATATAATCTTTTTCCCAATCCTTCCACCACTCACGTTTAATAAGAGCTCCTTCTTCTGATGTTGGGTTTTGCATATACTGTGCATTCCATTTTGAAACACCGGCTGATGCTTTGACCGCAAGTAAATCTTCTAACTTCCAATACTCAGGCCACACGGGTTTACCTGATGGAAGCACTGCTGGAAATTCTACGATCTCCCATTTATCAGCTTTCTCTTCTGCTCCTTGGGCCTTGATTAATTGTGCAGTTAAATCTTTTGTACTCCATCTCGTCATAACTAAAACAATACGTCCACCCGGTTGAAGACGTTGACGTGGACCTGATGTATACCATTCATATGCTTTCTCAAATGCCGTTGATGAATTTGCATCTTGCTCAGAATGCGGATCATCGATGATGAGTAGATCAGCACCTCTACCGGTTACCGCACCTTGGACCCCGACAGCAAAGTATTCACCACCTTTATCCGTTTCCCAACGACCAGCAGCTTTTGAATCTTCTTGTAATCTTGTATTAAATATTTCTCTATACTCGGCTGAATCAATTAAGTTTTTTGTTTTACGACCGAAACGTACTGCAAGTTCTGCAGTGTGGGTTGCTTGAATAATTTTTAATTTAGGATCATTCCCTATCATCCATGCAGGTAAAAAGTAAGAAGCAAACTCAGACTTCGTGTGCCTTGGTGGCATGTTGATTATGAGTCTTTTTAATTCACCACTTTTTAATCTATTAAATTTATCTGATATTGTTTGATGATGATTACCTTCAATAAAATCTGGCCATATATATTTTACAAAAGTTAAGAAATCAGAACGTATATTTTTATCTGTATTTTTTTTAAAAGACATTAACAAATCTAATTTAGCGTTTCTTCTAACTTTAGGATCTGTAAGTTTATTTATATTTCTAAATTTTTTTAATTTTTCTATATCAAGCATAATATTTAATTATGGTACCTTAAATGTTTTTAACACCCCCGGGGGTACAAATCTATAGATAATTTTATAACCTATAGGGTCCCCTTGTATGATACCTTAAACATTTTTTACCCCTCCCCCCACCTAAGAAAAAAAGTAATTTTGAAACCCATAATGAATTTATTAGCTATGACTATGTAAATCCTAGACTATAGTGTAGGTCTGGGACCCCTATATTTTGTTTTACCCCCTCCCCCCTCCTTAGAATAAAAGTAAATCGTAAACCCATTGGGACCTCTGTGTTGTTGGGGTGGGATCCCGCCCGCAGGTTTTTTTTACGTGACATATATGTCACGCTATTAGTAGTGGTTGTTGTTTATATATCACAGAATATCCTATTGAATTATAATACTATTAATTGATAGATAGGACAACATTGTTGCCCTTGTTATTATATACATAATATCCCAGATAGTAGTAGAATAGAATCACTAACAACGAGAAAGAAAATGAAAACAACACTAGAAAAAGAACTACTAACATTAAAAGAAATGTTAGTTAAAGCACACGATGAAGCAAGAAAAAGTAAGCGTAAGAATATGTCAAGCTTTGGTGTGTCTATGTTCTTACTTAATACAATAATACAAACCAACGCTTGTCTTAACAGACTTGAAGAAAAAGTTAATTAAAACAATCGGGGTGGTGAAAGCCACCCCACAACAGAAAGTAATAAAATGAGACTAAAAATAGGTGATACAATAAAAACTAGAGTGTGGTCGCTTGATAAAGCTAAAAGCAAAATGGGTGTTATTACATCTATTAACATTGCCTTAGACTATCACGATAAGAAAGCTGAATATGGTATTGAGGTTAAGCAGTATGATACTGAACTAGATTATATCGGAACAGTATCTTATGATGATAATGACAATAATTCTCATTGGACTTATTTCAATCAAATACTTTCAGTGATACCTCAAGAAGATAATGTTAAGTTATGCGATGACATTGTTCATCAACAATTATTCGGTATCAAATAAATGTTTGATATTGATATAAACTTAACTGAAGCCCTTGCTCAACATTTAGTTGAGCAAGGTATAAGCACAAAAGAAAGTGAGTTTATTTCTTTTGTAAAAACTAAAACAGATAATATCATTAGTGATATTATCGGAACCAGCGAAAAGGACGCTTACTTATATGTATGAAATAATAACAAATCTTTATGATTACTTTATAACTTTTGCTTCGTTGTCCTTGTTGCTTGTTGCTTTGTTCTATTGGATAATTTTATCAATAGAGAGAAAACAACAAAAGGACTTTGATACAAAGTATCGTGAAACACGAAACAACAACGAAAGAAAATAATGAAAAAAATAAAAGTAAAAGATATAAAAGAGTTAATCAAAAATCTTTCCGATGATACCAATTTTGAAATTGATATATCAGACGGAAAGATAGGCAAAAGGTCTGTATCTGATGATATTAGATACATGCACCAAATTGAAACTGGTAAGAGTGATAAATCAGTTTGGATAAATATAATTAATTAATATTGATTTACGGAACAGGGAACAGGGCAACAAGCCCTGTTCCCTTTTTTATTTATGCGTTAATTTGTGGTGCTGTATTATTCCAATTAATACCAACACTAGCTTGTAATACTTTATCTAAGCTAGTAATCAAATCAGCAGGTGCGTGGGCTTCCATTATAGTATCTAAAGCCACTCTCTTAACTTGTTTTAGTTGAGAAAGTTTTTTGCCCTCTGGTCTTTTTTCTATTTCTTGTTGAGCAAGTTCACTAGCCCACTCTCTTATTTGTTCCTCACAAACAGACACAGTTATTCTCTCATCTTTAATATCATTAGAAGCAAACTTGTAATCAAGTTTTCCTCTTAATGTTTCATTAGTTGCTTTCTTTTTAAAGAAAGTTTTAGCTGTTGCTTGTGCTTCCGATAAGTAAAGTTCAGCTTGTTTTAGCTTATCAATAACAGATTGTGCTCCTATTTTTTTGGCAAGTTTTTTAGAAGCTGTATCAGTTGCTTGTGATACATATTGACGAACTAATAGTTCTTGCTGTTCAATCATCGGATCTAGTTCCCTTTTAACTTTGTCTCTAAAGTGATCTAGTTGATATTTAGTCATTGCTTGTGCCATATTTTACCTTTCGTTGTTTATTTGTAATCTTACCATAATATCCCAGATTAAGTCAATCTAATTGTTTTTAATTTTTTTTTTATTTTTGGGTGGGCGCCCGCCCGCAGGTTTTTTTTGGGGTGGGGCCCCGCCCACAGGTTTTTTTTGCCTGCGACAATATGCCGCATTGACTTAATCAAATCACTTGATCCACGAATCATGGCCCATGAATAAATTTAGTTATTGCCTTATGGGATATGATGGGATACTATTTTAAATAACAACGGAGAAAATATGAAAGCTAAACACGTAATAAAATGGAATGATAAAGAATATAAAATTCCATTCGATCTAAATCTAGAAATAGACAAGGGCCAAGAAATAAAGATCAATAATAGATTCAGTGGTGAGGTGGCGATTGTGCCATGGTTCGCGGCCGCTGTTTATGATTTGATTATGGGTTGTGAAAGGTTCGAAGATTGGAAAACCCACCGCCAGGGCCTAGATTGGTTTGCTAGGAATTTTCCAAAGCAATATATGACTTTATTAGATTGATTATGAAAGTTAGAGTTAATAATAACGGTATGAAACAATTAGAAAAACTAGGCTTTAAAAAAATACCCACAGAAAAAGGGTTTCATATGTATGAGTTGACGCCTTCGAAGTTAAATAGCTTTGATTCAAATTTCAAGGCTCAGGACCCAATAAAGAAAAAAGTTAAACGATGAATAAAGACGAATTAAAACAAATAACCGGAGGGCTTAGCAAGCCCTCCAAGATGCCAGGGTTTAGCTATAATTTACCGGCAACGAAATGTATTACAGGCTCTAAGCTTGTAAAGATTCCCGGCTCAGTTTGTTCGGGCTGTTATGCCTTAAAGGGCCGCTATAGATTCCCCAACGTAAAAGATGCAATGCAACGCCGCCTAGATTCTATTGATCATCCACTATGGACCAAGGCCATGGCAACAAGCATTATTGAAACAAAGACCGGTTTTTTTAGATGGCACGACTCAGGAGATTTACAATCATTAGATCATTTAAAGAAAATTTTTGAAGTTTGCAATTTAACGCCTGGAATTAAACATTGGTTACCCACGCGGGAGGCCTCAATTATTAACTGCATACAGGCGGACGAAGTACCCGCAAATTTAATTATACGACTTTCTGCCCATAAAGTAGATGGCAGGGCCGCAACATTTTGGCCCTGGACGTCTACCGTTGTTACGTCAGAAAAAACATGCCCGGCCGCTGAGCAAGGCAACAAATGCTTAGATTGCCGGGCTTGTTGGGACCGTGATATCCAAAACGTTGCCTACGGTAAACACTAACAGTTATATATATTTTTTAGGGTGGGCTCCCGCCCGCAAGTTTTTTGTTGCGTTCACAAGCTCACAGGCGCGCAAGCTCACAGGCGCAAGTTGGGGTGGGCCCCCGCCCGCAGGTTTTTTTTCAGGGTGCGACACTATGTCACATTGACAAGATGTTCTTGAACCTTGGTCCATCCTTCGGCGACATGCAAGCAAGGAACACGCTCATGAAGTTCAAGGATCTTGGATCCTTCATAAAGTTTTACGGAACAAGGACCGAGGGACTTTTGCAAGATGAAAGTATTCATAGGATGACGAACATGGAAGCTAATTTGATGAGGAGAAAGGATCGGATATTCACCTCGAGTCACCTTTAATTCAACTGTGAAAAATTTACCATTTTTGTTGTAGCATAATAGATCTGGAACACCAGCTGAGGCCCAAGTTTCAAGCCTTGTAAAAGAAATTTGTGTTATATTTTTTTTAACTTCATGCCAAAATTTTGACTCTGGTCTCATGAAAAATTTAAGTTAACCACTACATTATAATTTTTTAATTACTTTACCCATTGTCCACTTTTCTGTGTCAATTGTAATAACTAATCTATGCGTCTCACGGTACCCTAATAATTTATTTTCCATTAAATGCATTCCGGTGATATCGTATAAATCTCCGTTAGGTAAACAAACTTGAACACGGGCTTCTTTTGAAACTTCTGAATTTTTCAGAAATTTATCTAATGTTTGCCTTAACATCTTTCCTTTTAACATATGTTCCTTTTATTACCTGGGGCCCAGTATCTGGATAAATCCTCGTAAGCCGACCCCAGTAATTATATTATGGAGTAATATATATTGATGTTTTACCAGAGTTAACCTATAAGATCAATAGTATGGGATTACCAAAAAGACTTACAGAAAGGCAGATAAAGTTTGCTCATGAGTTAGTCACAAATGATGGAAAAATTAATGGGAAAGAAGCGGCAATGGCTGCTGGATACTCACAAGATAGAGCATCAGTTACTGCTTCAGAATTACAGAATGTAAATGTATATCCATTGGTATGTGAGTATATTGAAAAATTGAGAACAGAAAAATCAGAACAAAATAAGTTAATGTTAAGAGATAATCTGTTTAAATTAAATAGATTAATGGGAAAAGCCATAGAAACATTAGAGAAAAGAATTGATTGTAAACCAAATGAAATAATTAAAATATGTAGAAGTTTTAAACCAATATTTAACATACTAAATTCTATAAATAGTGTTAAAAAAATAAAAGTTTATTTAGCTGAAGAACAAAGACCATATAGTACAAATCATTATAAAATTGGAATGACAACTCAACAAACTGTTGAAGATAGAATGAATCCAACAGACAACCCATACGGATTAAATTACATATGTTTCGTTGAATATAATGTTAACAATGGATTTAATTTAGAAAAAACATTACAGGGGTTTTTTAAATTTTACTCAACAAAAAAAATAAAATCTTCTGGTTCATCCGAGTGGTTTTATTTTAAAAATAGAAAATCAATAGTAAAACACTTTAAAAAAATATCATCTATCTTATGTAATAAATATGATTGTAATTTTGAAATAATAACTAATCAATAATATGGGATTGTCAAAAAGACTTACAGAAATGCAGATAAAATTCGCTCATGAACTAGTTACTAATGAGGGAAGAATGAATGGAACAGAAGCGGCTATCGCTGCAGGGTATTCCATTGACACAGCTAAAAATGCTGCAAGTAAATTACAAAATGCAAAGATGTATCCATTAGTTGTTCAATACATTGGAGAGTTAAGAGCAGAAAATCAAAAGAAATATGATGTTACATTTGAAAGTCATATAACTGAATTAGGTAAAATTAAAAATGAAGCTTTAAAAAATAAGGCCTGGAGCGCTGCGGTAAATGCAGAAGTAGCCAGGGGAAAAGTTGCTGGTTTGTATATTGAACAAAAGATTATTAGGACCGGTAAATTAGATGATTTATCTGAGGAAGAATTAGATAAAAGAATTGCAGAGGTGTTGGATCAATACTCTCCTATCCTTGAAGGTGTTGAGGTTGAGGAATTAAAGTCCGATGTAAAACAAAAACAAAAAGATATTAGAATCGGAAAACCACAACAACCTACAAAGAAGGAAAAGATTTTAGTAGACTATTCGTTATCTTCGTCTTCGTCTTCAAAATCATCGTCATCTGAATCAGAATCATAATCTTGATTCTCTAATTCATCAGCTTTGTCTCTGATAGAATCAATATCTTCTTGTATTCTATCTAGTATGTCTTGGATTGTTTCTTGTTTTTTTTTGCCCATATATTTTCTCCATACTGGTTATGTTAGATAGCGGAATTACCGTTCGATCTCCAAAGTTAATTTCGCCAAGATCATTTATCTCATAGCTAGAAAATATCCATAAATATTTTTGATTTTTTTTAAAAATAAAACCAATTGAAATACAATGACTTACTGATAATTTATCAAATTCAACGTCTGAGGCCCAGCCAGAATCACTACAAATATCCTCCCAAGATATTTTATATAGGTCATAATTGAATTTATTCATATAAATCAATGTATTTTATTTTAAGGATTATTTATAGGGTTGTGTGTAGTTTGTGGTGTTCTTGTGGTGCTCCATGTGGTGCTTTTCAAAAGCACTATATTCATATAAATCAATGACTTAACCTATTTTGTGGTGTTATTAGAGTATTTTTTTAGGGTTTAAGAAATAAAAAAAATTTTTTTTTCAAAATAAAAAGCACCACAAGTACCACAAATTGATCTTTTTCTATATATACCAATGATTCTAGCTGTTTTCAAAAGCACCACAAGAACACCACAAATGAGGAAATACGCCAATAAAAAACACCACACAAACGCCACATGGAATTTATACTGTTGCATAAATATTACACTTTTAACTATTGTAGGTCAGCAATGCCTTCGTCAATAGCTTCTTCAAGATGATCTGCATACGATTCAAGTTCCCCGGGCTCTGATACATCTGCCTTCTTCTTTGCCTCCTCAATGAATATACCTCTCATTTGAGAACCACTTAACATGGCATCTGCATCTTCATAGGCTTGCGTATAGCTGCCGGATCTCCAATCATCCATCATCTTCTCGCATAGTTGTTCTAGTGTCATTTTTTCTCCTTTAGTGTAGTTTAGTTGATCTATATTTGTCATGGTATTTAAATATTTTATCTGCTGTTTCTTTCTCTTTTTTAAGTTGCATTAGTTTTAAAAAATCTTTCATTAGTTCTGCTCTTACTTTTGGATCTTTTATTTTCTTTGTAATCCAAAGTTGTTTTTTTTCTTTTGTCATATTGCCATCCATTCTTTATTACCTGTAGCGTCTCTCATAATACATATCTTATTAGTTTTATATTTTTTTCTCAAAGAGTTTTTAACAAACTTAACTTCATTCAACATATCATAGATTGTTTTTACTTTTGTTTTAAACTTTATTGAACCATAGATATCTTTCCCTCTAACTTTATAAATGTACATAGAAATTTTAGGAGCTCTATATAAATGATTCATGCATGTCTCCCAAATGTTTTGTTAAAAGCTATTACATTATCTTGGTATTTATCTTCAATATCCTCACATACTAAATCGTAAGGATCCTCTCTAGATACACGACAAACAGTTCCGACATATTTAATTTTAATATCAGGACTATCAATGTCAACAACCTCAGTTTCACATTCATCAAATTTTTCATTTGTTAAATGTTTACCAATGTCTTCATACTTAACTCCTCCATCAGTTAAGAATATATTGAAAGCGTCTTCTTCATTGTCTGCTTTAATATATTGTTCAACAGTCATTACGTACTCTTGTTTAACAACGTATATCTTTTTATCTTCATCCTCTGGTCTAAAGATAAATGGTGTTTGTGTCATAATTATTCCTTTCTATATGAAACTTTATTATATGTGGGATATTATGTCAAGCCTTATTTTTATAATATTGATCTACTCTTCTTAAAAAGTCATGTTGATAATTAACAAATTCTCTTCCTTCTACTTCAAAACGCTGGAAAAGGTTATCTTTTGTACACATTAGGACAACACCTCTGTCTATTTTAGTACCATATACAGTGTTATGGCCCATAGCATACGCTCCTAATTGTAGAAAATAGTCAGTAATCCATTCCTTTCTTTTTGGCTTGTTGCTTTGTTTAAAGTCTATTATACTTTCCGACCCATTAAAAATGCCTGCTAAATCAGTAGCACCTGCATACAACCCTGGGTAATGAATAGTCACTTCTGATCCCCATATTTCAGTTAAATCTTTTAAACCATTATCAATAATTTGTTGCGCCATAGTATGAGCGTTCTGACCTATGTCAGTTAAATCTAAATGATTCTGACCAGCTATATAGCTTTCTAATATCTTATGCATTGCTGTGCCACGCTCTGCTGCTTGGTCCTTGGTCCTTGTCGCTTCAACCTCTCCTACTCGATTCTTCCAGGCCTCTAATCCAGCTCTCTTCTCCTCGGACTGTGTAGCTGCTAGTATCGTTGTCACCGATGGCAACTTTTCCGTATAGCCCTCAGTTCCTAATTCGTAATGCCTTTCATCCTTAATCAAGGACCTTGAACTTGTAGGATATATAAATCTTTTATTCCATTTCATATCAAACTAAATAAAACAATCGTTATCAGTAAATTAATAATAAGTATTTCCATTATAATAATACAGGTAAATTATTTTTTTTTTCTTTTCTTAACCGACTATAAATTTTACTAACTTTTAATTTATACACTTTATTTTTTTTATAATTTTTAGCTCCGTTAGCTCTAATTCTTATCAAATTTTCCTCGTGACGTTCTGAATCATAAAGTTTAATATTATTATAATTATTTATAAGAAATTTTTTCATAGCAACACCTTGTTTTTTATGAAATGGAATAATTGCTTGATCTACCCATCTACCAAATTTTTTTTTAATATTTTTTTTATCTCTATATAACCTTGGATCTTTTGCATTAGGATGAATTAACCCAGCTTTATTTTCTAATTTATAGGGTATTAATTCGTTTTTTATGTATTCTATATCTTCAACTTCCCAAGCTTTAAAAGCTTTATATAAATCTCTTGCATGTAGTAAATAAGGTTTAATTAAATCATAAGGAGTTACCTTACCAACGCTGTTTAATATAATTAATTTTTGACTATCTGTTAACTGTGAAGCCAGATTTAAATCTGGTAAATATTTTCTAACTAATAATCTTTCGTGATGAAGCCTTATACTATCATATTCAAACCTCTTAAATCCACGAAGTATTCTTAAATGAGTAAAAACTGGACCTACACTACTATTATTATTTTCACTAAAATAATGAACTGCTAATCTTAAAATTGGATATATACTCTCCCCTATATATTTCAAAACCCTTGGAACTTTTCCTAAAATATCTATACTATGATCAATAATATAATTACCTTTTAAATCTTGAATGTAAGTATTTTTTACTTTTTTATAACGTGGAGTTTTTTCGTTAACATATAATAAAAAATAAATACCAGGTTTGTTTTTTGTAAAATCTATTGTTATATTTTTAACAGATTGAAATTTATTTAAATTTATAATCATTTATTCAACTTTATTATGATGTAAAAAAGCAGCAGTGCTATTATCAATACAATAATAAATGTCATTGCGGATATCCTCCCCAGATAACTTTTTTATTTATATCGTACCCTGTCTTTAGATCTTTATTTCTTACGTTAAGAAATATGATATCCATATTCATAATAACACCATTGCCTACATGCATTTCATCTATTGTTACCATCTCAAACCCTATTTGATTTAAATAACCTATCGTTTTTCCTGCTGATGGGGCGCCAATATTATATTTATGAGGTTGTAATTCTAGCCATAGATATTTTGTATTATAAATGAATCCAGGAGAACCTTGAATGATATCTAATTCTGCACCTTGTACATCTATTTTAATTAAATCAAATTTTTGTCCGGGTAGTAATGAATCTAAGGTATTGCATTTACGTTTTGTTAATTTAAATGGAACATTTGTATTTTCTTTATAAATGCTATTACCTTCTTGATTATTCATATCTTCACACATGTAATAATCTACTTCTTCATTATCTTTACCTATCAATGCAGTCATATAAGGACCTACTCTTATAAGATCATCTATATGGTTTGAATTAGGTTCAATCATTAATAATTTAACATCAGGATAATGTTTTTTAAATTCTTGTGTCCACTTGCCTTTATAAGCACCAATATCTAGAACAGAATTAATTTCTATTTGATGATGTTTAAAAAATTCAAATGCCTTAAATTTATAAATCATTTATAAATAATAATAGATACAATCATTAACAACCAACTAATGATAATTACTAATAACCAAATACTACGTTCGTGTTTTTTTATATTCATTATTTATACCACTTAACTATTTCTATTATTACAACAACTATCATTATTATTATAACTGCTTGAAGAAAAGGTTCCATTAACAAGTCCTACTCAATCTACTTTTTTTTCTATTTCTTTTTTTACTTTTCTTTTTAGAAATAGGTTTACCAAAGCAATCCCATTTTTTATGGTAGGCCTTTAACAGTTTTGCTATTGTTTTTTTATATTGACTTATTACCATTTTTTCTCCTTTGTTAGTTTATTCCTTTTCCTTCTTCCAATTCTTTTATAACTTCTTCATTTATTTCAACTTCACCTTTTTCATTACAATAATTACAACTCAACATTATTTTTTTTCTTTTATCATAATTAAAGACAGAATAATATTTTGTGCCACTACATTTAGGACAAACTAAAGTATTGCTCATTGTATCATTCTTGAATAGTTAAGATATTTTTCTATCTTTTTGCCATCTAAAGATATTTCACCTCTATTATCACAATACTTACAATCTTTGTGAATAGGCTCTTTATCTCCTTGTAGTTTAATAGTTAAATAACCATTACCATTACATTTTGGGCATATTGCTCTTCCAATCATTTATACTCCATATTCCTATAATTTTTATTTTTTCTTTCATAGTTCCAAACTATACCTAATTTATTTAATTTTTTTAAATTCATTAAGTTTTTTACTTTATCATGTATGTAAATTGGATCAAATCCAGCGTTTCTACAAACTTCATAAAAACTTCTTGGCTTATCTCTAAACCAATACTCGGCATCTTGCCTATCATCATCTATTAGAAGTTGATTTCTAAAATCAGATAAAGCATCATACAGAGCTTGGCATAAAACAGCTCTCCAAAGTTTTTGTTCTGGAATAATATCTCTTTCTTCCGGAAACATGTTAAGATTATTTGGATAATTTGCCATTCAATTGATTTGCTTTCTCATTAACTAAAATGTTAATTGTTTGAGATCTGCTAATAACTGTATTAGGCACCAATACTCTTCTTATTTTATCTATTTTTGAATAGGTTTCTTTAGATAAAGATACGTTTTTATATTTACTTATGTCAGTCATTCTTAACCTTTCTATTATTGTGTTATTAATATGAAATATTATCCCATATTATTATAGATGTCAACTACTGCTTTCTACCCTGACCTTTATATTCTTTTTTACTATTACGTTTATTAGGTCTTTTAGAATGACGCCCCGGACGTTTCTTATTGCTTTGTTCTATAAATTTGCCGTTGCCTAAACTAACTTTTCTTGCCATGTCTTTTTATGTATTCTTTATCTATTTCTTTTAACTTTAAATATTTTATAACTCCATTAACAAATTGTCTAGTATCTTCACCACAATTCGTACATCTATAGTAATCTTGTACAATTGCTACTAGAAATGCTTCTTCATTACATGCAGGACATGTTCCTAAAACATTATCTATATATAGTTGTGAACTAAATTTTAATTTTTGCATTCCATTACCGTGTAGACAATTCTACCATTTAATTTCTGTGCATTCAAATATTGTTTTCTATTATTACCTTCACTATCATAACTACAATGGACCCAACCAGAATTAGGTTCTTTATCATTCCAGAACTCAAGGATACATTGATCAAAATTAATGTTTTGAACAATCCAATCACTTACTTCCTTATTGGGTATACCAAAAATTTCAAAATCTACTGCCTGTCCTTTTATATGTTGACTCTTGCTGCTCGATCCTACGGCCGCGCAGACAGCTGCTGATCTGTAACCAGAAGATACTACAACAGGAGCTTTGAAATTAGCTCTAATAGGTTCTAATATATTCTCAC
>Ga0214923_10005734_pt1 | contig 14274 bp, 7 predicted proteins | sample LL1510_MetaG_FD_177993 | JGI IMG/M metagenome (GOLD analysis project Ga0214923, IMG submission 177993) | Freshwater microbial communities from Lake Lanier, Atlanta, Georgia, United States - LL-1510 | ecosystem: Environmental > Aquatic > Freshwater > Lake | place: USA: Georgia | collected 2015-10-15 | reverse complement strand
TTCTTCAGAAACTAATGAAATAATTTTATCACAAGTTTCTGGAATTTTTCAATCTGGAGAAACAATTCTTTCTGAACTTGATGGAACATCTACGCCTTATAATTTTATTGAAGATGATGGATCTATTGCGTATTTAAAACCAGTATCATTTGGTAGTGGATATACATCGGCTAGTGGAGTAACAATTAATATTAATGGAACTAATGTAACTTCTGCAATTGGATATTCAAATATTACATTATCAAACAATCAGTTAAGATCTATTAAAATTACAGCAGCAGCTCGTTTAAGTATTGGTAAATTTGATACATCACCTACTGTTTCTATTACTTCTTCTTCTGGTTCTGGAGCAAGTTATATTGCAGTTTTAAATAAAAATAATGTAATTAATTACGATTCTTCTTTAATCAAAAGTTTTTTTAATTCTAATACTGGAAATTCATTTACTGGTGATATTTCATCTCTTCAAGATACTTTTAATGTTGCTGGTGGAGCAACATTCAGTGCTGTGGAAAATTCCTATTATATAACTTCAGATAATTTAAATTCAAGACCAGATTTTGATCTTGTGAATGGTGATATTATTAAAATTACTGATGATTCTGGAACAATAAGAAAATATTTGGTCAAATTTGCAACAAAATCTGGCACTTCTTCAACAGCAAGAATTTATGTTTATGGTTTTATATTGAGTAATTTTACCGCCAAAACTGTAGAACGTTTGAGATCTAAACTAAATGGTGTTTCTGGAAATACTCTTCTTCTTCCATTACCAAATAAGAATGTAAAAACTACAATTCTTGATCCAAATAACACTAATATTAATTATACTGTTCAAAGAGAATTTTTAGGAAATCTTGATGGATCTGGTACAATAACTCTTTCAGTTGGAACTAATGAAACATTTTTATCATATTCTTCAAATAATTGGATTTTTGCAAATCCTCAAACTGGAGATTTATTAGATCTTAGTGGAGCAGTAACTCTTGGTAGCAATGCTCAATCTGCAACTATTAATCTAGGTGCATCATTTGCAACTCTTGCATATAAAATTATTGCTCCCGTAGTAAAATCAGATACAGCACCGAAAACAAAAACTTTGATTGAAAATCAAGAATATCAAATTTCAACAGGATTTTCATATTCAACAATTCCACTTAATTATGCTGATGGATATAAACTCAAAGGTGTTTATATGTCAGCATCTTCAGCAGATGCAACTGCAAATGATGTAGACATTACAGATAGATTTATTTTTGATGGCGGCCAAAGAGATACTCATTATGATCTTGCAAGATTAATTAGAAAACCAGGAGCAATTGTTCCCACAAATAAAATGCTTGTAGTGTTTGATTATTTTAAGCATATTGGTTCAAGCGGAACTGGAGATTATTTTACTGTCAATTCTTATACATTTACAGATAATTTTACATATAAAAATATTCCAGATTATAATTCTAGTGTATATGGAAAAATTTCATTGCGTGATGTAGTTGATTTCAGACCAAGAGTTTCTGATTATACTGGGCTTAATACTGAAACAGTTCTTCCTGGGTATAATGGATTTACTACAATTAATGCATTAAAATTTAATGGAACTGGTTCCGCAATTTCTACATTTCCTTTATATGGAACTTCTTATTACACTGGTTATGAATATTATTTGGATAGAATTGATGCTCTTTATATTACTAAAGATGGCACATTTAAAGTTTCTAAAGGAACTCCATCTTTAAATCCCCAAACACCAGCAGAACTTTCTGATGGTTTTTTATTATATTATTTCAATATTCCAGCATATACTTTTGATTTGAAAGATATTCAAATTAAAAGTATTGACAATAAACGCTATACAATGAGAGATATTGGAAAGCTTGAAAAAAGAATTGAAAAATTAGAATATTATACTGTATTAAGTTTACTTGAACAAGATACTTTTAACACTCAAGTTAGAGATTCTTTAGGAAATGAAAGATTTAAAAATGGCGTTTTAGTAGATAATTTTGAAGGTCATAATGTAGGAAATACAAATTCTCTTGATTATTCTTGTTCGATTGATACTCAAACTGGAGTTTTGAGACCATCATATTATGCATCTCAAACTAAATTGATTGAAAAAAATCTAAATGATTCTCAGAGAATTGCAAATGGATATCAGAAAACGGGGGAATTATTAACACTTCCGTTTACAGAACAATTAACTGTAAGTAATCCATATGCAACAAAAACAATTAATATTAATCCAGGAAAATCTTCTAAGTTTTCTGGCATATTGACTTTAGACCCCGCTATTGATGAATGGAAAGATACTGATAGATCACCAGAATTAATTGTAAATGAAAATTCTATATTTGATACCATTCAAAATAATAATAGTAATCTTTGGGGAAGTATTTGGAATGAGTGGCAAATTCTTTGGACAGGAACTCCAAATTATGCATTAAATAATTCTTCTGGAACAACTCAATTTAATTCTACAGTTACATCTGTAATTAAAGGTAAAACAAGAACAAGAACTAGAAATGGTACTCAAAATAGATTAACGCCATATGGTTCTCCAAATTCTTCTGTACAACAAAGAGTAGTATCTAATGCATATATTCCATATGCTCGAACAAATGTTGTTAAATTTGTAGCAAAGGGATTAGAACCAGGAACTCGTCTATATGCATTTTTTGATGGTATTGAAGTTTCTTCTTGGGTAAATCCAGATGATGTTACGGGAATTACAACTCCATTTACTGGAATTGCTGGATATGCTGAAAAAGGATTTGGTACATCAATTATTACAGATACCAATGGAAATGTTAGTGGTATTTTCTTAGTTCCAGCAGGATATGCTCCAGCAGCAGGTAAAAAATTATATGATAGGGAAATTTCTGCAACAACATTTTATAATACTTCCAGCACACCAAGAAACTTTACTACTGGAGTAAAAACTTTTAGATTAACATCTAGCAATACAAATAGTTCTTCTAATTCAGACGTAAAAACATTTGCTGAAACTGAATATGTAATTTCTGGAGCGCCAAATAATAATCAATCTACAAGATCTGCTAATATTAGTAGAAATTCTGTAGATACAAATGATACAGTTCAAACTATCAATGGTGTTAGAGTAAATATCAATCAAGATGGATTATTAGATCCACTTGCTCAAACATTTACCATTAGTGGATATGAAGAAGGATTATTTGCATCTAGTATTGATCTTTATTTTAATTCTAAAACAAATTCTTCTGGTGATGATACGGACAGACCAGTATCAGTTTATCTTACAGAAACCTCTGCGGGAATTCCCACAAGAAATATCATTCCATTTAGTCAAACATCTTTAAATCCAGATACAATTCTTCGCATTAAACTTGGAAATGATGTTCCTACTGGAATTACATTTAATGCTGGAGAAACAATTACTGGAAAAACTTCAGGTGCCACTGGAACTATAAAAACAAATCTATCTGTATCCTCAGTAAACACTAGATATAATTTAATTCTTTCCAATCATAATGGAATAAGTTTTATTGCTGGAGAAGAAATTATACTTAATCGTTCACCTTTGATTACATCAACTAAATTTTATATTGATCAAGATTGTGGTATTGTAGAAAAAATTAGAGTTACTAATTTTGGTTCGGGATATTCTTCAAATTCAACTACTATTTCTATTACTGGTGATAATGGCGGATCTTTTGGCAGTGTTGCAACTGCATCTGCAAAAATTTATAATGGCAAAATTTATGATATCACAGTGACTAATAATGGATCTGGATATTATACTTCACCAACAGTAATCATTACTGGCGGCGATACCCTCGCCACTGCTGAATCTGTAATTAGAATTACAAATCCTTCAGTAAAAATGGGCATTTCTACTTCATCAAATGCTACTGCAAAAACAAATTTTAAATTTCCTTCGCCAGTATATCTTGAAAATAATAAAACTTATGCATTGATTGTAAAAAGTTCTTCTCCTGATTATCAACTTTATAGTTCAAAAGTTGGCGATCAATTATTGAATAGTATTGTTGTTGCTTCAAATCAACCAAGAGTGGGATCAATTTATAAGGCACAAAATTCCTTTTCCTTTATTGAAGATTCTTTAGAAGACCTCAAATTTACAGTAAATAGATGCGTATTTGATACTAAATCAACTGCTACTGTAGAGTTGGTTAATAGTGAAATAGAATATGTAAGTTTGCCAAATAATCCAATTTTAATTGATAATACTCTGGGAATTTCATCATTGTTTGGATCTAACCAAAAAGTTGTTAGAATAAATCATCCAAATCACGGCATGAAAACAGGAGATACTGTAATACTTTCCGACATTATTGGTACTGGATCTCCTTCAAATATCTATGGTGTTCCCGTAAGTTTATTAAATGGAATTCATTCAATCAGTAATGTAGGATTAGATGAATATTGCATTTTAATTGATTCTACACTTTGGAATACTGCTAATGTTGCAGTAACTGGTTCTGGTTCTGGTGGTGGAAATTATGTTCGTGCCACCACCAATAAACTTTATCAAATTATTCAATCACAAATTGAAACTCTTTCTTTCCCATCAAGTTCAATTTCTCATAATATAAAAACAATTTATGGCAAAGCAGTTGATTCTTCTACATCTAATGAATATTCTCTTGCAACTTCTGTAGAAATTTCTCCAGGTGATAATTATTATTTTGATGATAGCAGAGTAATTGCTTCCAAAAATAATGAAATTTATAGAGGTCTTACTTCAAGTTCTGGTAAGAGATCTATTTTATATTCACTTACAATGAAATCTAATAGAGATAATATTTCTCCAGTAATTGATGTGAATAGAACTAATATCATCACAGTTGGATCAAGAATAGATAATCCTACTGGAAATGAAGATAGATACGGTGCTTCTTCACAGACATTAATACTTCCAACTTCTTCTGCATATACAATTACTAATACTACAAAAACTATTAAATCGGCTATTGTTAGTTATTCAACATCTAGTGGTGGCAATTTTGTAAATACAGTAGATAGTAATACTAGAGTTACACAATCTTTATCTGGAGCATCTGCACAAATTGTTAGTGTAGATTTGGCAAATAAAAAATTAAAATTAATTGATATAATTGGTGATTTTGTTGCTACTTCTCCCATTACACAAGGATCTGTAACTACAACTCCAACTTCTTTTGTAGTTAAAAGTGGTGTGATTATTGGTTGGGATTCTGGAACTGGATCATTAAAACTTAAATTAACTTCTCCAACAAAATTTGAAGTTGGGGATATTGTAAATGACAATGATGCTGGAACTTCTCCAGTTACAGGAAGAACTGTTTCTGCTGTCTCTAACACTGGAGGATTTCTTTTTGTTCCCGATACAAATCCATATGGAAGCTCCGCTGCTTCAAAATATGTAACTAAAGAAGTTGTTCTTGATACACCAGGAACAGCACTTAATTGCAAAATTACTGCAAATCTGTTTAATAATACAGATATTAAAGTTCTTTATAAAATTAAACCAGATGGAAGTACAGCTGATATGAATAATATTAATTGGCAATATTTTAATGTAACTGGATATTCTGATAATGTTGGAAGTATAATTCCAAGCAATTTAGAAGCATTATCTCCATCATCAGAAGATCTTGATTCTTATATTGAATATTCTTATACTGCATCTAACTTAAAACCATTTAAAGCATTTGCCATTAAAATTGTATTTACTGGATCTAATCCAGCACTTGCTCCACGTCTTGAAGATTTAAGAGTAATTGCTAATTCATAATGGATAGATTGAAAGTAGAAGGTCATAGTAATCTTTATCGTGATCTTAATAGTGGTGCTGTGATTAATTGTAATCGTGATGAATATGACCTTTATATAAAAGCAAAAGCAAATAGAGAGAATATGATAAACGAGATAAATACTTTGAAGCAGGAACTTGATGAAGTCAAGCAATTATTAAAGAAAATTACCGATGACAATTAGACAAGTTTTATTAAGCAATACTTTTGAACAACAACGTCAATTAATTAATTTAATTGGTACGGATATTGGTGATTGTCAATATTTGGTGACTGCAGATAAAACAATTGTAGGTTCAATTGATGGTGTAGTTGCTGGCGCAGTAACTCTTTCTGGACAAACCATTCAACTTAAAACTGGTACTAAATCTTTACCATCTTTATCTTTTGATAGTGCAGTTGATTTAGGGATTTATAAATTTGATTCCACTACACTAGGAGTTAGTAAAAATTTATATGTTGGCGGTGATATTACTGCTGATGGAAATATTACTTTTAAAGCTGGTAATGATACTAATGGCACATTAACATTTGGCGATTTAAATACTGATAATATTGTTTTCAATGCAGATTTAAACTCACACATAATTCCCAATCAAGATAATACTTTTGATTTGGGTAGTACTAATCAAGGATGGAGAAACTTATATGTTAATACTACTTCCTTTCTGAATACATTAAATGTTTCTGGAACAGTCACTATTTCTGGAAATGTAAATATAAATTCAGGTGTAATTGATACTATAGCAACTACGGGATATGTTTTTAATTATAATGCAACAACTATCAATGCCTTTGGTGCTAGTACTAATTTAAATATTGGCGCAACTACAGGAGTTTGTACTATAAAAAGTCCTACAATAATTGGATCTCAAACAACACAAAATCTTTATAATACCGTAGCAACTACTGTGAATGCTTTTGGTGCGGCGACTGACATTACTATGGGTTCTGCTACTGTTAGTGGAACATTTAGAGTCAGAAATTTAGCGTCGTATTTTGATGGTACAGTTAATGTAAATGGTGGTGAAATTTTATCATCAGTTAATAATTTTAAACTATTAGCTAATAATAGTGGAGTTAATATTGGTTCTTCTATTGGAACTGGAACAACAACAATTAATAATTCATTTCAAGTAAAAGGTTCAACAATTGATTTGACAAATCAAGGTGTCAATATTACAGTTAAAGATAATATTAATCCAGCTTTAAGTATTAAAGAAGGTTCAAATAGTTACTTAGATTTTCAAACAAGTGATGGGTTTGAAAAAATTATTGCATATAAAAATTTAAATCTTTTGGGTAGTTTAAGTGGTACTTCAGCATCTTTTACTGGAAATTTAACTGCTTCTGGCGTCACAGTTAACGGTGATTTGACAGTCAATGGAACTACAACTACAATTAATTCTACCGTATTAAGTATTGACGATCTTAATATTATTCTTGCTGATGGTGCAGCAACATCGGCCTTAGTTGATGGTGCTGGAATTACATTAGGAACAACAGGAATTACTTTCACATATTCTAATACAGGAACTCGTTGGTCATCAACAGAAAACTTAAATATTGCAAATACTAAAACTTATCAAATTAATGGAACTACTGTTCTTTCAAGTACTCAAGTTTTAGGAAAGGGGTTTACTAATGCTGCGGGAGAAATAGTCACAACTGATGGAACACAGACATTATCTAACAAAACTTTAACCACACCAACTATTTCTAGTATTGTAAATACTGGAACATTAAATTTACCAACTACTAATGATACTTTAGTTGGTAGGGCAACATCCGATACACTTACAAATAAAACTTACGGCAATTCAAGTTCAACTACTGATGCAGATGCTACAGTAGATTCAGCAACCACTTCATATTATGCATATGTACAGAGTGCCACTGGTACTGCAAGAACAATTAATATCAGTAATCTTACCGCAGGTAGAGTTATTACACTTTATTTAAGAAATACTAACGCCTCCACAAAACAAATTAATATTACAGCTAGTACAACAACCACAGGATTTGCAGCAGTAAGTTTATCTCCAGGTTCATCTGCTGGTGGTGCTAGTGTTACTTCAGTTACATTAGCAGCAACTTCTGGCACTGCAGTTGTAACGGTATTTAATGCTAATAGTACAATTGGAGGAAGCATCGCATAATTCGTTCTTGACAACTCTTATAAATTATAGTATGATGTGTCTAACCCCCTTATGGTTTTTATGAGTAAAAAGAAAATATTATGGTTAGGTGACTGTGTTATTCCAAGTGGATTTGGCAGAGTTACTGAATCTATTTTAACAAGAATTCATCAAGAATTTAACACCAATGTGATGGGCATTAATTATTTTGGACAAAAGCATGATTTCCCATTCAACATTTTTGCGGCATCCACAAAAAGTGGGCAGCAAGTAGATCCATATGGATTTAAGTATCTTGAAGAACTTTATAATGCTATTAAGCCAGATATTATTATCGCCTTTAATGATGTTTGGATTATTAAATATTACTGGGAAATTTTAAAAAAATATAAAGAAGAAGATGAATTTAAGTTTGTTGCTTATTTTCCTGTAGATGGTGGTGGTTGGTTTCCTGAGGTAGTGGAATTCCTTAATGATATTGATCTTTCAATTACATATACAAATTTTGCTGCTAATGTAATTAAAGAAGCTGGTTATACTGGCAGAATTGAAACTTTAGAGCATGGTATTGATAGTGATATTTTTTATAGAAAAAATAAACAAGAATGTAGAGATATCATTGGCAGCATGAAAAAAGATGATTTTATTGTTTTTAATGGCAATAGAAATCAACCACGCAAAAGAATTGATTTAACCATCATGGCATTTGCAAAATTTGCTGTTGGAAAACCGAATACTAAACTTTATCTTCATATGGGGATTAAAGATTGTGGTTGGGATATTGTTCCACTTTTTAATGTGGAAATGGCAAAAAATGGTGTTGATTCTGAAGGAAGATTATATCTTTCGGGAACTGATATTACTCCAGAAAAAAATAATATTACTCCAGAAGTTTTAAATATTGTTTATAACTCTTGTGATGTTGGTATCAATACTTCTGAGGGTGAAGGTTGGGGTCTAGTACCATTTGAAATGGCAGCAACTGGTTGCCCACAAATTATTCCTAATTATGCAGCAAGTGCTGAAATTTTTGCAGATTGTGGAGAACTTGCTGACATTGCCTTTATGGGAAAAGATATAAATTATGGTATTGATAGAGCTTATGTTTCTATTGATAGTGTAGTAGAAAAACTGAATAAATTATATTCAAATAAAAAATATTATGCAACACAAGCAAAGGCATGTGCTAAGATGACTCAAAATCCCGCATATCAGTGGGATAACGTTGCTAAAAAAATGCTCACATATTTACAATCTATTTGAGGAAAATTATGACACCACAAGAACTTAAAGAAAATTTTACAAATCAATTTAATACTATTGTTGATGAAATTGGCAATCTTGAAAGTCAATTGACTACAAAAAAAGAAATGGCATTAAAACTTAAAGGTGCTCTTGAAGCATTGAGTATTTTAGAACCATCAGAAGCTGTAGAACCTTCAGAACAAAAGCCTGAAGAATAATAATCAAACCTTCCTTATAAATAAAAGGAAGGTCTTTTTTTATAAATGTCTGCTATAACCATCAATATTGTCATTGAGAAAAATACAGATTTCTCTGCAACTTTTACTATTAGAAATTTTGATGGTTCGTATCTGAATCTAACTGGATATACTGCAGAAGCAAAAATGAAAAAAAGTTATTATACTTCTAATTCTGTTCCTCTTACAGTAGGATTTGTTGATAGAATTAAAGGTATAATTTCTTTGTCGTTACCTGCTGCAACTACTGCAACTTTAGATCCTAAACGTTATGTTTATGATATTGTTTTAACTTCTCCTGCTAGTATTAAAACCCGAGTAGTAGAAGGAATTGCTACAGTAACTCCAGGGGTAACATAGTGTCTGATTATCAAGTAACATTAAATCAACCATCTTATTTGGTAACTGGTGAAAATCCAGATCTTTATAGGGTCGGTATTGATTATCAATCTCCACCAAAATCAATTCAATATCAAAATTTAATTATTGATGATCTTTCTGGTCAATTTGATTGCATTAAAAAAACTTTTGATATTAGAATTGGTGGAATTTTGTATAATGCTTTGAATGATCAACAACTTATCATATCTATAAATAACATTATATTGCAGCCTGGTGTAGGATATTCTGTATCAGGAAATCAGATTACGTTTGCTACTGCTCCCTGTAATGTTCCTTTTTTTGGTATTGCTTTAGCAAATACTGCTGATTTAACAAGAACTATTAATTATGTTGTTGATTATGGTTCAAGTGCAATCACTATTGGTGATAAAGGTTGTCTTGCAATTGATGTCACAGGTGTGATAGAATCTTGGGTATTGGTTGCTGATAAAATTGGTAGTTTAGTTTTGGATATTAAAAAATCATCATATGCTGATTATCCAAACGTTACTACAATATGTGGGGGAAATAGACCCTCATTAGTAACTCAAAATAAAAATACCAGCGATAATTTAAGTGCTTGGAATAAAGTTCTTAACGCTGGCGACATTCTTAATTATAATGTTATTTCAGCGGCGGGAATTAATAAATTTTCAATCGCACTGAAAATAAAATTATAAATAGATTTGAACTAATTACAAAAATCAATTTTTTCCTTGGAGGAACTTTTACATGGCTCTTTTAGTCCCAAATATTGGTGAGGTAGATTCGCTTCGCACTTTGCTAAATGCGACACATCAGATCCCAAGAAACTTGGTTCTGAAGCTTTTTACTTCTAACACAACTCCTGCTGAAGGTGATGTTCCTTCGGCAACTGCTTATTTTGAACCATACAACTCAACCAATACAAATGGTTATGGTTCTGCTCCAACCACTGGTTATCCACTACTTGTAAATAATCGTTCTGATCAAGATTATACTGCTAACTACGGAGTTTTACTTAATGGCAATCGCTGGACAGTTACTACTGCTTCAGATCCTGTAGCTTCTTCTACTAATTCCACTGGTTCTTCTGGCGCATTTCAAATTACTGTGACTGGTCTTACTGGTACAGTTAGCGTAGGTAACATTGTTTCTGGTACTGGTATTGCTTCTGGTGCTAAAGTAAGTAATGTAAGTGGATCACTCATTACTTTAAATACGGCAAACACTGGTACTGTTTCTGGTGCTATTAGTTTTAGTGGTGGTGTTACAACTGCAACATATCCCGAGCAAGTATTTACTTTCACTGCCGCTGCTGGAAACATTTATGGTTATTATCTTTCCAGAGCACAGAATATGCCTGTTGCCATTCAAGGTGTAGCAGATGCTGCTACCTCTACTGCTAATGGCACTTCTGCAAAAGGTGATAATAGTAATCCTTGTATTGGCGTTGTTGGTAATAACTATATTACTCTTCCTAACGTTGCAAACGTAATGGACAATGTTACTGTAGGCCAAAGAATAACTGGTAACACTGCTGTTGCTTCTGGTACAACAATTACTGGTGTTGATAATGCTCTTAGAAGAATTTATCTGTCTTCTACTTTGACTGATAACATTCAGGTTGCTACTGACTCCAGTATTGATTTGAATTGGTCTGTAGTATCTACAGGTGCTACTGCACACAACCTTCAAGTTGGTGACGTAATTTATATTGCCGCTGGTTCTGGTGGTTCTACTGTAACTCCTGGTCACTATACTGTATTCAGCACAACTAGTACTAGTTTTACAACATCTCCTGCTCTTGCGGGTGCTGGTAATGCAACTCTGCTGCCAAGCATTCTGTTTGCTGAAAGATTTACAAATGGTCCATATCCCATTCAAAACAACGGCGACCAAATTAAGATCACTCTGAATGTTAGCCTTGACTGATTTTTGATAAAATTACTTATATTATTCAGTTTGAGGGATTGCCTATGGGTAATCCCTTTTTAATTTAGAGGTAGTATTAATGGTTGTATTTTCCTACAATTCAGAAATTAGCGAAACTTTGATTTCGTCAGTAGGAGATGTTGTACCTAATTTTGTATTCAGTTACAAAACTAATAATTCAGAAATTATAACAATTGTAGATTATTCTACTATTGATCAATCAATTGATACATTTATTGATTTAGGTAATTTAGATATTACTTATGAATATTTTGATTACAAATTTATTGATGCTTCATATACCAATAAAATATTTACTGCTGGAGGAAGTTCACAATCCTCTGCATCTTACAATAATATTGTCGCAGGAAATATTAGAGTTTATAATTATAAGTCAGAAAATAATATAATTTTTACTTGGGTAGGTAACGGTACTTTATTTGAAATGGGTGGTGATATTACCCTAATTGTTGCTCCTGGAATTACGGGACCCCCTCGACACACAAATGCATACATTGGAAACGGAAATATTAATTTTGAAGGAGAATCAGATACAGCAAAATATTATTATGGTGGAACATTACCATTAATTACTGGTCCAGTTACATATAATTACGATTCTATTGTTGTAAATGCACCTTACTCCACTGATTATGGACGTATTTACTCTACAACCACAAATGCGTTTGATTATGGTGCAATATCAGAAACAGAAACAAATAGAATTGATTATGCAAACGATTTAATTCAGACATATAAGTATCCATTTGGATCCGAATTCCTGTATTCGTATACAGAATATAATTTTGCACCATCCTATAATGGGTCTGGTGCTATTTCTATTATTAGAAGCGGCATAGAATTTAATTCATCTTCTCCAATTATTATTGGTGAAGGTACATTATTTGCTTTTAATAATATTAGCACATATTCCTTATTTACTCCCGCTCCATCTGGATTTGGATTATTTAATATTACAGGTACATCAAATAATTCTCATAATTATACCTATCAAGCATTTACAGAAACTCAAGTACCAGATTATAAAAATTATGGTGATTTAGATTTATATTCAATTTATTTTGATTATGGATTTATTAACAATGAAGTATTAGAACCTATTCAAGATTATGGATTACTTGAATATCCATTTAGATTTGGTTCATATAGATTTGATTCTTCTGCTGAAATAAGTTTACCAAAACTTTATGTTGGAGTTGGATCGTTCTCAACTATTTCGGGATCATCACAATCAAAAACAAATACTATTGAAATTAAATCAGAAACCTCTCTGTTTACGATTTCTGGTTCTGCTTACACTATTCAACCAAGAATTAATCAAACATACACATATACTGCTTCAGACGTTCTTTACACCTCTGGAAGCTTAAATGAAGCATTTGCATACAAATACTATAGAACAAAATCATTTAGTATTAATTCTATTGACCTGGGAGCAATTAATGATTATGCATCTACAACCGATTATGGTCTAATAACAGACATATTTACAAGTGCATATGATTATGAATACCTTGTAGATAAAAGTATCACTGATGGTAAAAACCTTACCAATATTATTGGAACTTCTGAACCTGTCATTAGAACTTTTGATTATACTGGAATTGGTCAAATTAGTACATTTAAATCTGCATCTATCACATTTGCAGAACCGACTACACAAGAAATTCTTGCTGAAGGATTTGAGTTATTTTCCTTTACTGGATCTTGTAACATTACGTTTAATTCCACATATCCTTATAATGGATCTGGATTTATATATTCTGATCTTGAGTCAAATAATTCTTTCTCAAGAAAATATATTTTTATTACACAATCTGAAGATCTTTACTCCACATTGGATCTTGGTAGTGTTGTTGAAAATGGATCTACAATTGATTATGGAACGATTAATGCAAGATCAACTTCTGGAATTAATTATGGATTAATTGTAGCAGAATCTGATCTTCCATATAAGGGTTATAGAGTTTTCTATGGATCTGCAGATTCTGATTATACACATTTATACATTAATTCTGGTTCTGGAACTAAAAAATTATTTGGTGGATCTGCACAAACAGAATCTATTATTACAAAACAACAAGAAACTACTGATCTTTTTGAAATCAATGGTTCTTCATCATCTAATACTACTTTAATACTTACTAGTACTGGTACTAGTTATGTGTATGGTGAATCTACAAACAAGTATACACACAGATATTCAAATTCTTCAATCAATACATTCTCGTTTGTTGATTTTGAAAATATTATAACTTCTGGTTCAACAACTAACTATGGTTCTATTGGTATTGATAGTGATCAAGAAATTGATTATGGTTACATCATCAATACTGATTATGTTTATCCATACGGTAAATTTATTTACTCTGGTTCGTGTAGTGAAGTTCGCACGCCACCAGCATATAATGGATCTGGTTCAAATAAAATTTCTGGAACAGCAACAGTTGCATTTATTGAACCAATTCCACAAATTTATGTTGAAAGAGATTATGGATTATATGCAATTAATGGTTCTGCAACAACTGCATATAAAACTTCTTA
>Ga0214923_10005732_pt1 | contig 14276 bp, 10 predicted proteins | sample LL1510_MetaG_FD_177993 | JGI IMG/M metagenome (GOLD analysis project Ga0214923, IMG submission 177993) | Freshwater microbial communities from Lake Lanier, Atlanta, Georgia, United States - LL-1510 | ecosystem: Environmental > Aquatic > Freshwater > Lake | place: USA: Georgia | collected... | reverse complement strand
AGCTTGATTATTTTTAGCTTGATTATTATTTTCTTTTTTTATGAAAAAACATTTACTGAAAGTTTTCTAGCAAATATTAATAACGGTAAAAACTGTTGTGTAATTAGAAAAAGAAGATATGGGTCTGATTTTTTTTATAGTTATGATAAATCAACTTATTGTGATGAATATCATACTAATAATTTAAGAACTATAAAAGAAGGAACCAATATAAATGGTAGACCTTTTCAAATGAGTGATTGTATGGAAAATTCAGATGGTGGACCTATTTTTGGTTCTTGTAGAGAAATTGGAAGACAACACTGTGTAGATTTTATTACCGAAAAGGATTGCCTAAAATACCCTTTTTTAAAATGGGGAACTCAAGCCTGTAATACTAAATTACCTATTGAAATTGACTATTATAAATACAGTGTTAAAAATTTACCGGTATATCATATTGATGATTCATTTTAATTATATTTCATAATTCTGTTTAATATCAGATTTGTTATTTTGTTTAATTTCAGATTCATAAGTGTCATATAATTTGAAAAATAATTCACATATTATCATTATAGTATCATCTAATTTTTTATTAAGAATTTTTTTGCTTAAATTAGCTAATGTTCCAGGTGTAACACCATGAGGAAAGGTATTAGTATCAATCAATAAGAATTTATTAAAATCTACCGCACGATTATATCTAACTAATTCTGCCTGAACTGTTTTCAAATGGAATTCCAAACCATGAGAAGAAATAATACTAACATCAGATAAATCAGCAATAAATAGTTTTAAAACTTCTTCTATATCAGTTCCTTTTTTAAGAGCTATTTCTTGAGATATACCGTGAAACTGAACACAGTCATCTGGAATGTTCATACATCTTGGTTTAATAATAAATTTTTGTTTCTTTAATACTTCATTACTGTTACCGGCAATTATCCAAGAAAAAGAAACCATTCTAGCATATCCAAATAAATTTTTCTTGTAAACTTTTTCATTTTGAAATTCATGTAGACCAGTCGTTTCTGTATGAATAAAACATATTTTTTTGGGCATTAATTATTAATTATATTATTAATTATTAATTAAAGCAATTTTTTTTTATTAATATATGAGCATTTTTCTTGAAAAGAAATTAGATAAAGAATTAAATAAAGAATTAGAAGAAAAAACTAATTTAGAAGAAAGAACTAATTTAGAAGAAAAAACTAATTTAGAAGAAAAAACTAATTTAGAAGAAAAAACTAATTTAGAAGAAGAATTAGATGAAGGAAATATCGAATATAAAAGATGTTTAAAAAATATAGATAAAATAGAAGAATATGCTACCCAAATGTTATGGCGAGTTGGAGAAGGTAATGGTGAAGCTATTTATTTTTTAGGCATAGAAGATAATGGTAGTTTTTATCGATGGACTGAAGAAGAAAAAACTCAATCTATCAAGACTTTAAAAAAGATTGTTAATAAGGCTAATTTAAGAATAGTTAAAATTGATAAAATAAAATATCCTGGAAACGAGTATTTAAAAATAAAAATTAGAGAAAAAGAAAAATTATTAGTAGAAAAAAGAATTCTACTATTAGGTGAATCGGGAATAGGAAAATCTACTTTTTTAGCTAATCTCCTTTTATCAAGAATTGATGAAAAAAATAAAGAAGCTAGAATTTATTTAATGAATCATAAACACGAACTAATACAAAAGAAAACATCATCTTTTAATTATCTTTATTATATTTACAAGGGTATTAAATGGGTTTTTATAGAAGGACCAGGAGATGAAAAATATTTAAAAACAAGAAATAAAATAATTTTATCATTTGGTTCTTCAATTGACTGTTGTTTATTTTTTGAGAAAAATAATTGGAGTAGGAAAGATTATTATGTAAATTATTTAAACAAACTAAATATCCCTTACATTAATATAAATTTATATGAGACAAATGAAATAAAATTTCCAAATTACAATGGTAAAATATTGATTGATAAAGAGGATTTTTTTAAAAACACTATAGAAATATGTAATAAAAAACCGATAAATAAAACAAATAAATTAGAATTTGTTGTACTTCAATCATTTCCTAGTTTATTTATTTTAACTGGAATTTTAAAATCAGGAGAATTAAGTATAAACAACAAATATTATTTACATAGTAATTATCAGATTTATGAAATTATTATAAAGTCAATACATTTAGATTGTAAACCATTTAATAAAATTAATGCTCCAAGAACAATAAGTATATCCATAGAACCAAATGATTTAATAAAAGATTATATTGGTGTTATAACGGGCATTCCATTAATGAAGATTGATAAATATTTTATTGAAAGTTCAAAAAATACAAATAAAATAATTTATAAAGATAATAAAATTATGAATGAAACAAACTATAAAAAATATTATCAAACATATGATAATATTTTTTTGGTTAATGAGGGTTTAGGATTTAATATCTAAAATCTAAGAGAGGGTATTAAAGGAATAGGGGACAAAGGAGAAAAAGTAGATAAGGGAGATAAAGGGGATAAAGGTACATTATTAATTGGTACAATTGATGGTTCAAAGTACATTGTAGGAGGATTTACTTTTGTATCATAAGTAATTTCTGGAGTTAATGGCCAAAAATTAGTATTTATTTTTCCATCTTTATCAACATTTAATGGCCATACTGTAGGAGCTAAGGCGATAGATACTTTATTTTTTTGTCCATTATTATAATATTTTAAATTAGCTTTCATGTATTTAATTTTATCAGTAACAATTAAATTATTTATTGCCATATCGTGATTTAATTTGGCATATTGTTTTACAGCATCACCGAAAGAACTAGCTTGTAAAGTCATTGTAAATGGGTGAACGAATTGATAAGGAATAAAATTCATTTTATATTAATATAGCGTATATATTTTTATTTTTTAATTTTTTTATAATAATTTTATACTAAAGATTTATTATTTTTAATTAATAACCTATGGGTATAAAAAGCTTATTAAAATTTATTAGTGAAAAACCAGAATTAATTAAAAAAGTTAATAATAATAATTATAAAAATAAAAAAATAGCAATTGATATAAGTATTTTAATATATAGAATTATCATATCTGTAAGAAATTCAGGTGCTGATTTTACAAATCAAAAAGGAGAAATAACTTCCCATATTTTAGGACTTTTTAATAAAACTATTGAATTATTAAATAAAGGAATAATTCCAGTTTATGTTTTTGATGGTAAACCACCAATAATTAAAGCTAAAACATTAGAGAATAGAAAACAAATTAAAATGAAAGCATTTGAGAAATTAGAAGAAGCATTAAATTCAAAATTACCGGTATCAGATGAAGATAAAATTAAATATTTTAAAAGATGTGTTACAATAACTAAAGAACAATGGGACCAATGTAGAGAATTATTAGAATTAATGGGTGTTCCATATATAAATGCACCAGAAGAGGCGGATTCACAATGTGCCTATTTAGCAAAAAATGGATTTGTTGATGCAGTATTAACGGAAGATATGGATATTTTAACATTTGGTTCTCCTAAAATAGTAAGAAATTTAACATCTCATAAAATTGAAACAACAGAAATAGATTTACAGGAACTACTAAATGAATTAAAGTTAAATCAAGAACAATTTATTGAATTTTGTATATTATTAGGTTCTGATTACACACCAGGTATAATTGACTTGAAACCGATTAATATTTATAATTATTATATTCAACATAAAAATATAGAAGAAACATTGGTATCAATGGAAAAAGATAAAATCAAAATACCATTTGATTTTAACTATAAAGAAACTAAACATTATTTTATTAATCCTAATATTTTAGAGGTTAATGAAGAAGAATTAAAAATAAGAAAACCAGATAAGAATAAATTAATGAAAAAATTAGTTAATGATTATGGATTAATTAAATTTTTGATTAAATCAAAGTTAGAAAAGTTAGAGGCTTTATTTAACAATAATAATATTTAGAAATTCAAAAATTTAATATTTAACATTTGATATTTGTCTATAAATTCAATAACATCATTATCGGATAAATTAGACTTTTTAGAAAAATATAATAGAAAATCAATTAATGGTTTCTGTCTAATTTTACTTTCAATATCAAAATAAATATTACGAATTGGAAATTTAGAAGCCCTTAATAATTTATCATAAAAATGATCAATCATAGAATCGCTAGAGCCTTTATATGATTTATAACGTTCCTCTGAAGCTAATTTCCATATTTCTTCTTCCGTCTCTGGTCTAGGAGTATTTATTGTATGTAAAGGATTTGAGGTTGTTTTACCATATTTCCAACATCTTTTAATACCAATCAATCCAATAGCCTCTAATCTATCAGCATATCTTGGAATCAACATCCATTCTAGCATTCCATCGGGTATATTATCCCCATTTTTAGAAGAACTTACCAAATCAATCATTTTAATAACAAAATCAATAAACTCTTGATTTTCTCCTTTTAAGATTTCTCTTACATTTTCATAATTCTTATTATTTGGGAAAAACTTTCTATCATCGGCATCATGTAATAGAGCTGCTAAAAGTACCATATTTCTTTCGTTACTTGTAATGGAATACTTTTGAGAATCCAAAGCCATTCTAGCATTATTTAAAACACTAATACAATGTTCTATTCCATGGGAGTTACAAACATTATTGTCGGATAGTAATTTTCCTAGTTTACTTATGTAATTATTTAAATCCATAACTGTATTATAATATGCTTTAAAAAAAATATTTCAACTTTTTAAAATATTTTTTCTATTTACAACCTTTCTTGAAACCAATTACACCACAAACTAATCTTTTTCCGGCGTGTCCAGTTGTTAAAGAATCATCTTGTCCACCTAATCCTAAATCATCTTCATCTTCGTGAACAATAACACTTCTACCTATTACACTATAAGGACCAGATAACTTTACCAAGGTGTCCACCATAAAAAAATCACAGTTTCCATTTTCATCTCCTTCTAAATTTCCAAGGTCACCTACGTGTCTTTCAACTAAATTAGGTCCTCCATGAGATTTATTAAAAGGATTATAATGAGCACAAGCGCTAGTGCAACCATCAGTTAAATCACCAGATTCGTGAATATGAAATCCATGTTTTTGATTAGGATTTAATCCGGATACATTACCACTTATTTCAGTGCCGTTGGATGTTTCTTTGAAATAAACTACACCATTTATTTTGTCAGATTTAAAGACACAAACTGCTTCTACATTATAAATTATTTCTATATTATCAAAATTTTCTTTTTTGTTTAAAAATACTCCATCTGCTTTATACATTATTATAGGTTATATTTTAAATTTTTTTTTTCAAAACCCTTTTTAGTTTATTATAGAGTTTACTAGAGTATACTATATCGGGGGGTTACTAGAGTATACTAAATTGGGCTATATTCTTAACATCGTCTAAAATAAAATAGTGACATTTAGATAAAAAGTTTGAACTCGAACAATCAAACAGTCCATCTTTTAGATTACCTTTAAGAACCGAATAATATATTTCATCCAAATTATAAAAAAGGTTCATATTTGCTTCTATAAAATTATTTATTTTAGGTTTTAAATTTTCAGGAATATCTATGACATTAAGAAATTCTTTAATTTTATTATATTTTATTGGAGTTATATATAGTAATAATTCTAAAGGTTTCAAATTTAATTTCTTTTCTGTAAATCGATAATTTAAACTTACTGGATTAAAATAATTTATGATATCTCTTAATAAAGGAGACTTGTGAAATTTATAATACCAAAATTCATCGACATTTTTCCTTTTAAAATAATAATTGATTAACCATTGAAATCCTTTCAAATAGTCTTGAACCATTTGTTTAGGCTCAAGTTTTTCATAATAATCTTTTTTATTAAGTGTGTCAAAAAACTTATTAGTTGGATTAAAAATTTGATAATAGTTATCTAGTTTTTTTTCAATCATATAAAATTCTCTTTCTCTCCTAGACATATCCTTCATATTCATCACGTGTTTTTTCTCTTTTGAATTATAAGTTATTGGTATAAACTTTTGATATCTTTTAGCGTCTTCTATTTTTTGATTAAAATTATTTTTAAATCTTAGATTGCTTAATGCTTTAATTATTTGATTATTATTATAAAAATAATATTCTAATTTACCGTATTTGCTTGTTGTATTTTGAGGTGATAAATCTAAATAAAATATCATATTTGGATTATATTTTTTATTTTTAATATCAAGTAATAAATTTATTTGAGTAGCGTAATTAAAATTTTGGTATTTATATAGTCCAATATTTCTTTTTAATAATAATGTTTCATATTTTGCTAAAAAAGAAAAATAATTATGGAAACTTTTTGGTACAATATCTAAATTTTCATTTAATAAATAATCATTATCAACATAATTTATTATATAACTATCTAATACAAAGTATAAGTCTATACCAATGTTAATTTCTTCTAATCTAGGTAAAAAGTCATTACCAAAAATAGTAAAGATAAAGGTTAAATCTAGAATATATCTTTTGAAATCTATTTTTTTATTAACCTTATCTTCAAAGTAAAAATTAAAATAATCAATTAATTTGTTTATATAAATAATATTTAAAATTTGAGCATTCTGGTCAAATCTTAAAATGTTTACCTTAATATCTTTCTCGTATTGTAAAGCTCTTATTATCATACACAAAATAATTAAATCAGCATCTGGACTATAAATAACAAAATCCGTAATATTTTTTTCTATAATATAATCAAAAATTTTAAATTCACCTTCACCATCTTCATTATAATCAGAAATTATGGTTTTAACAGGAAAATCAATTTTATTTAAAAAATCAACTAACTTTTTCATAAATTTACTACCAGGACTAATTAAACTTTTACTAAAAGAATATGGAACGGAATGATTTGTTAAAAGCATATCAACAAAATCACCAATAAATCTTCTTTCTTTTTGCTCTAATATTTTAGAAAATGTTGGAACACCATCAATTGCAATATAAATTAATTTACATTCAATTGACTCTAATAGACCAAGTAGATATTTTTTTATTTCTATTAATATAATTTCCTCTAATATAATTTCTTTATTGTCATCTATTTTATAATTACTATAATTATCATTATTGATTAAAGTTTTAATTAATTGACTAGAAATATTATGAATTATAGAATTAAAATCAATTAAAAAAGTATCACATTTAATATTATGAAATACATCAACTACTTTAAAATTTTTATTAATTGCACTAAAAAATCTTTCAATACCCATTATTTATAATTAGATTATAAATAATGTCTACTAAATATAGTTTACTCATAGTTTATCATTTTCTTAGTAATCGTAATAATACATTAGATCTTAAATCAGGATTTTCAAGTTTTAGTCCTGGAGCATTACCTAAATTATTAAACCAAGCATAAAAGGGTGTTGTAGATAAAACTCCACCAGTATTTGGAGTAACACCCAATGGTCCACTTGCACGAGAAGTACTACATACCGAAATTTGTTCTTTATTATTCATAAATCCAACAATCAGTGTATAAAACTGCTCAACAGTAAAAGTATTTAAACTATTTTGTGTATTTAAATCAGCTAAATATAAAAAGGTAGCATCTAGAGCAGTGGTGAAAAAACCGTGTCTTAAATAATTATTATTTGCATCTTTATAAACAGAAGGATTTCCACTTATATCAAAACCTGAAGAACTTAGTGGTATATAGTCTTCACCTGCTGTTCTATTATCTCTAGTACCGGAAAATTGAATAATATTAGCTAATGATACAGTATTTGCATAAGTATTATTTGGTAATAATTTTCCTAATTTACTAGGGTATAAGGCTTGGTCAATATTAAAGGTGGTTCTATTTCCATTCCCATCTACTGTATATGCAGTAGTAAATAAATTATCAACATCTGAATTTGATAATTTTCCACTGGTATTTTGATAAATATAGGTAAATTTGGTAGTTCCATTTGCATTAAGAATAAATTTAGCAACATTTACAAAAGGTAAATTACTGAAAGTACCACTGTGACAATCATCAGTAAAAATAAATACTGTTTTAGTTTTTGGAATTTTCTTTAAAATTAAAAATATAGTAGTATCTAATAATTTACTTGTTAAAAAAACTTTTCCATTTGAATTAGTTACAAAAAAACTATTTGTAGGCGGATTTTCTGCTTCTTCTAATAAAGCTTGTTGTCCGGAAGTATATAATGGAACACCATCATTCCAGCCAGTAATATCTGTTAAAGTATTTTCAAAATTATTTATATCTTCTCCTGTAGCTCCATGACCAGCAAAATATAAAAATAAAATATTTTGAGACGATTTAGCCCATTTTTGCATTTGAGTAACTATATTTGCTCCATTGGGATATAATGGATTTTTAGCAGGACCACCACCTATAGATGAATCATCTTTCATCCATACAATATTAGCACTTGAGTCGATAGAAGTTCTAATTCTTTTTATAAATAATTCAGCGTCATTCCAGCAACCAGCTAATTCTACTGATTTTCCAGGATAATTATTTGAAATTACCAAGGCTGAAATTCTACCTATTGTAGTAGAAACAGCTCTTGGATTAATTTTATTTTCAGGATTATTATTGTCAGGGTTTATATTATTGTCAGGTTTAATATTATTGTCAGGTTTAATATTATTGTCAGGTTTAATATTATTGTCAGGTTTAATATTATTGTCAGGTTTAATATTACCTTTTAGCATTAGAAGTTTTAAATTAGACATATATAATTAATTATTATTTAAGGTTAGATTTTTTTTAATTTATGGAGTAAAACATCTATCTAAATTAAATATATATGGTTCCAAATCTATAAAATCAATCATTGAAATTTCAAATTTTGTTAAATATAATATGAATTCATCATTTTGATGAAATTTTAAATTATTTAAATAATAAAACAATAACATTTTGTCATTAAAACAATTTAATAATTCCGTTGAAGATAAATTAAATTTAATTTTTTTAACATCATTGTATATCTGTAAAACAATTTTTAACCAGTTTTCAGTTATTACAATTAAATGAAGAAGTAAAAACTTTTTAAAATTTAAATTAGAAGGCAATAAATATCTTGCTATAGAAAAAATATTAATTATTCTTATAAGTTTATTATTTGTTAAAGCGTGTCCGGAGGTTTTTGTATTTTCAATTATACTTTGAAAAACTTTAATTTCATCGCTATTTAATCCAGCGTAATAATTTCTAACAAAGTTATTTTTATAATCACTAAATTTATTATTAATAATTTGTCTAATTTCGTTTATATTATTATCATTTTTTAATTGATTAATATAATTTTTATATTTTTCTAATTCTGTTAAATTATTTATATTACTTACTATATTTTTTAATTTTTCTAAATTATTTTCTTCTCCTTTTTCATTTATATAAATACTAACTGAAGTATCTTCAATATTTGAAACAAAATTATTCATCATTAAAAATTTATCATTATCTTCAAAAGTTATTGATAATTTTGGTGTTTTATTAACTTTTTCATTATCATATAATAAATTTAAGTTATCAACAATTTCTCTACCTGGTAGACAAAAAGGTATATTAATTAATTTATTCATAATATATTTACTATCATAACTATTAATAAAATATTTTATTTTGTAATAGTTAGTTAAAGCCTCGTAAATTTTTTTAGAATCATAAGTTAGAAATATATAAATAGGACAATCAGAATACTTTAATAAATTTAATACTTTGACTACTAAATAAACCTTTTCAATAGAACATTTATCTAAATCATCTATTAATAATATTAATTTGCAATTGTATTCTTTAATTACTGGATCCACAAATTTAAAAAATTCATTTTTAATTTCATTCATAAATCCAACTTCTTTAGACCAGTCTGGTTTTTTAATTTTACTTAAAATTACATTTGATAATGAATAAATTAAATTATAACCTAAAAAATATAAATCCTTATATAATAAATATAAAGATAATGCGCTTAAAATAAATGTAATAACTATATTAATTGTTGAATTATTATTAAAATATAATATTATTGCTACAATTAATAAAATCATAATTACTAATTTTAATGAAAAATAAATTACCGATATAAAACTAGGAAAAATATTTCTTTTAATTCTTAACCATCTTAAATTTAATTTGCCATATTTATTTTCCAACGCATCGTGAATACTTATTAAAATACTAGCCCATATAGTATCATCAGCTTCAAAACTCCAAGGATTAAATTCAATAATTATATTATTTGTATTATTATTTTTAATTATAGTTTTCTTTAAACTACTGAATACATCTGTTTTTCCAAAATCATCACTACCGATTATACCAAAACATAATGGTGGTTGATTATTATTATCATTAATAATCTTATAAAAAGCTTCTCCATACTTGTCATATTTTGTTTTTTGGTCATAAAATCTATCTTTAATAATATGAATTCCTGAATTTAAATCAAATTTCTCTTTCATTGGTAATACATCTAATTTAGGATTTTTATTTGGTAAAGACCATCCTTCTCCTGATGGTAAAAAAAATGATACACTCTTAAAAATTATATATTGATAAACAATTATTTTACCTATTTTTTCATTATTTTTAATTATATCTAATTCAGAAACAATTGGATTAGGTATTTTAAATAAATTATAAGAAGGTTTAACAGTTTTATTTAACAAAGTGAAACTTCCAATAATATTTTCCTGTTCTAAATTTTCCAATATTATAAAATCTATTGGTGATTTATCATTGTAGTTAATTATAAATTTCCAATTAATAATTTCATCAGTGTAATCCCATAATATTTCTGTATTTTTTATTATTTTATCGTGGTATAACTTAATTTTAATATCAATTGGTGTATTTATTTTATCGTTTAAAAATGAAATTTTTTTAAGGACAATTCTATTTTCCATATTTTTAATTTGGATATCTTCTTTATATAATATTTTCCTTTAAGAAAAAATTGTTATTTATAGACTAAATTTATAAATATAGTATATAATGAATCCCAACAATCCTGACTCTGACGGACTAAACAATCTATTATCTTTTCTAAAAAATAAGAGAAAAAGAAGTGAAACTCTTGTTTTAAGTTCAGATGATGTAATGTTTGATATTAAATTAATTTGTATAGATAGAATGATTGAAGATTTAAAAAATAAGAAATTAAACAGCAAAGATTTACATAATTATATGTGTGATTTAGAATTTACATTAGAAGGTATTAAGAATATTCTAGAAGAAAACACCAAAGATAAATCAGCGGGAAAAAGTTCATTAATAGCAATGATTACGGTTCATATACAATTGGTTAAAGAAATTAAAGCAGGTAATTCTGAAAAAGGCTTTAATGTTATTAAATTTTTAAATGGAGAAAAAGAAAAAACATTAAAACAAAACAAGGATAAGAAGAAGAAACACGAAGTTTATGAATCAGAATCAGAAGACGAATCATCAAGTGATGAAGATGATAAGCCAAAAAGAAAGAAGAGTAAGAAAGTTCCCAAAGTGGAGGAAAATGATGATGGTGACGATGACGGAAACGATGACGGAGACGATGGCGATAACGATGATGGAGACGATGGCGATAACGATGATGGAGACGGAGACGATGAAGATGATGAAGATTACGATAAGAAGATGAATAAGAAATTATTAAATAATAAAATGTGTAAGGAATTCCTTGAACAAATGTATCGCGGTAAAAACCAAGATATGGAAGATGAATCAATAAAATATTTTTCAAACTTACCCAATAAGGACCGTAAGATTGCCTTACAAAAGTTAAAAGATATCAATGATTATCAAAACAAAGACAAACCTATTTTATTTCAAATTATGGGACTAGATTTACCGGTAGCGCAAAAAAATCACATTTTAAAAAATTACATTACGGTTTCTACATCTAGATTTGAACAAAACAAGTTAAAACAATGGGTAGATTCCGTAATGAACATTCCATTTGGTGTTTACAAAGGAACCAATCTAGATTCCATCAAACCGGAAAAAGTAGGTGAATTTATCGATAAGCTACAAAGGTGTATGGACAATGCCGCCTATGGTCACGATGAAGCCAAGAGACAAATCATTCAAGTGATGGGACAATTGATTAGGAATCCAAAGTCAAAAGGTAATATTTTAGGAATCTATGGACCGCCGGGAAATGGTAAAACAAGTCTCATAAAAGAAGGCATTGCAAAAGCCATGGACAAACCCTTTATCTTTATTTCCTTAGGTGGTGCAACTGATTCTTCTTTCTTAGAGGGTCATTCTTACACCTATGAAGGTTCTATATATGGTAGAATAGCAAATGGTTTAATTACCAGCAAAGCGATGGACCCTATCATTTATTTTGATGAACTAGATAAGATTTCTAAGACTCCTAAAGGTGATGAAATCATTAATATTTTAGTCCATTTAACTGACCCAACCCAAAACAGTCATTTTAGGGACAAGTATTTTCACGGAATAGATATTGATTTGTCTAAAGCGACAATGATATTCTCATTTAATGACCCAAGCAATATTAATCCCATTTTGCTAGACAGAATTACAATGGTAGAAACAAAATATCTATTAACCTCTCAAAAAATCCACATTGCCAAAAACTATTTACTTCCGGAAATGTTTAAGGATATTGGATTAACTGAAAATGCGGTAGTCATTAATGATGATATCATTAGAAGTATAATTAATAAATATACTCACGAAGGCGGTGTAAGAAAATTAAAATCTATCTTATATGCCATTATAAGAGAAATTAATCTTGCCAATTTAATAAATAGCAAGATTGATGATAGAAATATCACTTTCCCATTTACACTAAAACAAGAAAACATTAAATCCCTATTAAAACACAAAACAGAAATTGAACCAGATAAAATTAACAAGATGCCTAAATGCGGTATTGTAAATGGTTTATATGCTGGTTCTTTAGGAATAGGTGGTGTTTTACCGATTGAAATAGTTTGGATACCTTCTTCTAAACCTCTTGAATTGAAAGCAACCGGACATTTAGAAAAAGTAATTAAGGAAAGTACAGAGGTTGCTTGTTCTTTAGCTTGGAACTATTTAGAAGATAGTGTTAAGGATAAATTTTTAAATTTCTGGAAAAATAAGCCAATGGGTTTCCACATCCATTGTCCAGAAGGTGCAGTACCAAAAGATGGACCAAGTGCAGGTGCTGCTTTATCAGTTGCATTATATTCTCTTTTAACTAATAGAAAGATTAGAAATAATATTGCAATGACCGGAGAAATTAATCTTCAGGGCAAAGTAATGGCTATTGGTGGATTAGAAGAGAAACTGGAAGGTGCTAAAAGAGCTGGAGTAAATATAGCCTTAATTCCGAAAGAAAATGAGAAAAATCTGGCTAAAATCCGCGAAAGAAATGTATCGTTATTTGATGATACTTTCAAGATTGAAATAATAGAAACATTTGATGATGTCATCAAACACGCTCTCTTACCATATTCCACTAAGGATACACCTATGGTAAAAGGATTTTTCGGAGATCCTTCAACAATAGAACCTTTAGATTTGGAAAAAAGTTAAATTTTAATTTAACTCATATTTGATTTATTTTTTAAGAAATTTATAGAACTAGTTTCAACCAATAATCCTCCATTAACATATATTCCATAATTCATTTTAATATCAGGATGTTCAAGTGCCAAGTGCCATATCTTATATGATTCAGGTGAATTCCAAGGTTCAGCTTTTTCATCTATACAAGCCATTAATCGGTATTTTTTATCGGTTACAAAAATACTTTTAAGATATTTAATAGTCTCTTCTCGTTGTTTATCAGTTAATGTATCAACTAGAATAGAATGACAACCAGTTATGTATAAATCTTCCGTTAATTCTGGATAATTTTTTGGGGAACATTTATACAAACGATTTTCAATTCTTTCATCATTACCGGGGTTTTGAATTAACCCACTTTTAATTAGTTCAACCTTTTTATAACCATCACGACTTGTTTTAACTAGGGTTCCTGGTTTAATGGTTTCGATTGGTATATAAGTTGCTTTATTATCTACAAAACACAATACTTTAGTGCCTTCTAAAAAACAGGGTGCGGATGGATAGACATAATAACTTACATTTGCTAAAGTAAATAAATCAAATCCATTACTATAGACACCAGAAGGTATATCACCACTAGATACGGAAGCTACCCGCCAAGTGGTATAATTACCAATACTTCCAGAATTAAAATATTGGGTATCTCCTAAAATTAAAGTATATGGA